>Ga0255144_1000030_pt1 | contig 81458 bp, 81 predicted proteins | sample Atl_Cont_RepA_8h_FD_183633 | JGI IMG/M metagenome (GOLD analysis project Ga0255144, IMG submission 183633) | Freshwater microbial communities from Altamaha River, Georgia, United States - Atl_Cont_RepA_8h | ecosystem: Environmental > Aquatic > Freshwater > River | place: USA: Georgia | collected...
GCCGAAACATCTCTTCCGCGAGAATTTGCTTAATGAGAACAATGGCCTCTGGCTGCACGCTCTTCACCCCATGGCGTCGAACCGCCTTCTTTACAGATTGGCTCGACAGCGGAAAAAGAAACATAGCTGGAGATGCGGTCTCCATAATTTTCGATTTGTCGCACTGTAGTTTACATGACGTACAAAATATTAGATACCGCCGCCGGGTCATTTTTTTAAGATCGTGCGTCAATTTTGAAACAGTCTCAGCAATCCATGCCCATGTCCATAGAGTCACGCCGAAGACGCTGCCGAAGACACTGCCGCTGCCACGGGCTGTTGCCGCGGGCTGCGAATGGAGGGTAATCGTACTCGTAATCAAGCTCCTCAGTCTCGTTGGTTGTATAGAAAACCTTTCGAATTCCCATGTCCTCAATGAATTTGGCACAATGCTTGCAAGGCTTGGACATGCGCACGGCGCACTTGCTGCTGGGAGGGCCGATGCGAACCACATACATTTCGCATTCCTTGAGCTGGCTCTTCGGGAGCTTCTTGAGTTGCATCAGTGCCGCGACTTCCGCGTGGAACGACCACAGATTTGACATGGAATCACAGTGATGATTGTGTCCCATCGAAATGATTTCGTTACCGTGCACGACGACGCTACCGAGCTTATGATCCATAGTGCTCTTGAGAGCCTCCTGGACTGCGCGCTCGACGTAGGGGTTGCCGCGGCACCGACGCATATCTTCTTGATTTTGGCACGACTTAATTGATACTGCACAGCATTTCAATGACTACTGCATCAATTTTTTTGGGCCAATATGCCCTCAAATAAAATGTCCCTGGTGGGTAGATCGCCATGGAGGTTCAAAATATGCGCATGAAGGTTTTTAACGTCATTTTGCAGTCCGCTGATAAGAAAGCGGGAGGTACAAATGTCAATTTCACCGTCAGTTTGCAGGAACCCATCACAAATGTTGTCGCAATTCGTCCGCTCGATATCACGATTCAATCGGATGCGCCAGTGTCGAATTTGCTGATTGCTCTAAACAATTACTCCAAATACCTGCCAGTGAATGATAATAATGTGCGCATTTTCGCCCGCGCGAGCACCGGCACGACCGTGTTCCCCGCGGTGGCGGCGAGCATCATGGATGATCCGTATACTTACATCCTCAATCCAATTGAGCCGCGCCTGCAGCGTTTTGAGGTGGCACTCTATGGCAGCGATTACGTAAAATACACCACCACAAGTACGACAATTTCGATGACCTTGGCCATTTACACGCTCTAAACGCTTTTTAATTTTGTGGGCGCTGCATGTGAGCACATTCAAAAAATGACAAACCACCATCCTTATTTTTCCCAGTCAGCAAACGACCGCCAAGATGCCGCCCAAGTCGGTGCAGGTGATGAAGATGAAGATCACGAATCCGGTGCACATCGAGTTCGTTCAGAATATGCGTCTGTGTGGATATAAGCTCATGTATTACATCTCGGAGGACGGCAGCTATGCAGGTCCTGCCATTGATGCTCGCGCACCGCCGCGTGTGAATATCGATGTCATCCGATCGGTTTACGACAAGGTCAAGCTTATTGATAACGACTCTATGATTGTTCCGTGCTGATTAAATCATACCTAAATCAAACCTTATTTTTGTTCGCTTGCGAGCCATGCCTGCCCATGGGACGGGTTGTAGTTTGTGTAAGAAATAATCAGACACGCGCGCCAATGCACTATAGGGATGACATGCATCCTGGAGTACTGCGCGTGCTGCAAGAGCGCTCGGTACTGCAGCCGCGAGTGCCAGCGCGCGGACTGGCCGGCGCACAAGCAGGAGTGCGTGCCGCCGGGGGACGCGCTGGCGTAAAGCCGCCGGCCCACACACGGCCATCTGTCCGTCCTGTGACCAAGCAAAAAGTACTGTGACCAAGCAAAAAGTACTGTGACCAAGCAAAAAGTCCTGTGACCAAGCCAAAAGTCCTGTGCCACAGCAAAAAACGCCTGCTCGCGCAAGATCGTGCAGCACCCTACACCCCCCTGCCTCCCCTGCTGCCTCCTCTATATCCCACACACGCACAGGCCCCCCATTCCTCCAGCGCCTCCAGCTGATTGTGCGGGAAATAACCAAAAATTGTAAAAACTGAGCGGCCAGCGTGCCAGCGAGCCTTGCGTGGCAGATTTGTCATATCCTACTATTGGCTGGGCCACCTGGCCCAAACGTCAAGCGCCCCTTACCGCCACCGGTGAAAGATGTCGGATCTGCGGTTCTTATTCATAAGACACTTCATACAGGCGCTCGAGAACGGCATCGTGCCGCGCGTGCGCTGGCATCTCGATCGCGGCATGGATCCGAACGTGTCGTGGGACGACGGAATCAGCGGCGAACTGATCCCCCTGGTCGTCGCTACGTTTTACGGCCACATCGACGTCGTCCGCCTTCTTCTGGACCGTGGCGCCGACGTCGATGGCACCGACGGCTCCGGCCACACGGCGCTCACGGTGGCCATGTCGAACGGGAACCTGGCCATCGCGCAGCTGCTTATCTCCCACGGCGCCGACGTCAACAAGGTCGGCGCCGTGACGGACGAGCTGCCCAACGACTCGCTGCCCATCCTCGAGCAGGAGCACGTGGGGATGACGCCGTTGATTATGGCGTCCTTCGTGAACTTCGTGCCCGCGCTGGATTTCCTGCAGGCGCACGGCGTGGTCATCGACAAGCCCAACCCGATAAACGGCAAAACGGCGCTGATCTACGCGGTCGAGTCGGAGGCGGAGATGGCCGTGATCGAGTGGCTGGTGCAGCACGGTGCGGATCCGAATCTGACCGACGACCGCGGCCGCTCCGCGCGCACGTACGCGGAGGCCAATGCACTCCGCACTGGCGACCGCAGCGTCATCGACTACCTCATCGCGCATGGCGGGGCTGCCGGTGGCGCCGCTGGCGGCGGCATGGCGTAGCGCTCCTACGGCCGCATGGCGTAGCGCCGCTCTCTTTCATCGTTTTCTATTTCTTTTGCGCTTGTTGCTGATTGCTCTGAAGGATTCTTGTTCATTTGTAAATTCCTGCTATTTTTTGGCGATCAAGCGAGATAGAAGGCGCGCTTAGAGTGCGTGCCAGCCGAACAGTAAGCGGTAGCGCGTGGCGCCGGACGCGGAAAACCGTTTTAACACACGCACCCACGCACACGCACCCATCAACCCTCGTGCTGCTCCATGGTTGCGGGCAGCGCGGTATGCGGTGCCGGCCGCTCGGGACGGATAGCACCCAACGGCTCGGCAAACGAAACGCCCCGCTGCCTCGCTTGCCTCCGCCACCCGCCGCCTCGCTGTACGCGCGGGCGATGACTCTATGACACGTCGTGCACTCGTCGCGGCACAGGGGTGGGGGCGCGGCTGCGTGTGAAACCCACGAGGGCACCGCACAAGCAATGTTGCGTGTAGCACAAGCCAAATGTCCTGTGCCACAAAACATTTTGCGTTGTTTCGATCGTCTCCAACAAAGAGCAGCTAAGTGACTTACAAAATAACACGCGTACCGCCCCCTACGCGCCGTGCTGGCGCAGCAGCGCCTTGACGGCCTCCGTGGTCGCCAGCTGCAGAGCCGTGCGCCCCTCGTTGTTGGTTTTGTGGATGTCGGCGCCGAATTCGAGAAGCGCCTCCACGCAGCGCTTGTGGCCTGTTTCGGCAGCCATCATCAGCACGGTGTTGCCGTCGACATCGCTTGTAAAGTTCGCATCGGCACCCGCCTCGAGAAGCGCACGCGTCACGATGACGAAATTGAGCCACACGGCAACCCAGAGAGGCGACACAAGGGTACCGTAGTAGGGTGTGTTTTCCTTGGAAACGACCGCATGGTTGACGTCGGCGCCATTGCTTACGAGCAGGCGAAGCATATCGAGAGAGGGGTTGTAGCCGGCGCGGTCGTCGCGATGAATCTCCAAAATGGCGTACATCAGCGGCGTGTCGCCACTTGAGCTGCACTGGTTCACATTGGCACCGCCGGCGATCAGCGCGCGCGCGCCCTCGACGTCGGAGGAGTCGATGGCGTACATGAGGGCATGATCTCCGCTACCGTCGAACTTGTCCGGGTTGGCGCCCGCCTCGAGCAGCAGCCGAATAATCTCGATGCGCTTGGGGAGGTCGGGGCGGGCGGGGTAATCGAAATTGTCGAAAGGAAACAAGTGATCGCTGCTCACGTTGTACATCAGCGGCGTCATGCCCGTCTTCTCGTCGGCTGCGTCCACATTAACGCCGCGCTCCAGAAGCAGCTTCAGCGTCGCCGTGTCGTCGCCCGCTGTCACGTACACGAGCAACTTGTGCTCGATTTTTGTGTCGATCGTGGCCTCGCGCTCGAGAAGTGCCTTGACGCAGTAGTCATTGTCGCCCTTGATCGCGTACTCCAATACGCTGGCGCCCGTGCTCGTCTTCTCGTTGATGGCCGCGCCGCGCTCCAGCAGCAGCCTCGCGGCGCGCACATTCCAGTATTGCTCAGCGGCGAGATGCAGCGCCGTGGCGCCGTCCGGCGTCTTCGCGTCGATTGCCGCGCCACGGTCCAGCAGCAGCGCCATCACTTCGTCGTAGCCTTTCTTGGCGGCGAGCAGCAGGGCGGTAAAGCCGCCCGGCAGCGGCGTGTCCACAGCGACGCCGCTGTCCAGCATCGACTCGATATCTCGCAGGCGAGCCGAGCGCACCGCGCGCGCGAGGCGCACGCCGTCCGGTTCGCGCTCCTCGTCACTGTGCGAGTCCATGTTCGCTTGTGCGCGAGCCGCCAGGCGGCGCGACGCGGTGGAAATGTCGGGGCGCGTTGTAGTAGCAGCGCTCGTAGTAGCTTTGAGTAGCTTCGAGGGTTGCGCCCCCGCCTCGCGACCATCAAATTTCACGCAGCGGCACCAGTTTTCTCCACATTTTTTGTGTGCTCACACAACGCTTGAATGGACGCGCCGGAGTGGGTCGGCGGGACGGCGTGGGCCACAGGCAAAATCTCGTGTACGCTTGTGTTTGGGCACGAGACCCACGCGGGCACCGCACAAGCAATGTTGCGTGTAGCACAAGCCAAATGTCCTGTGCCACAAAACATTTTGCTTCAAACCTTACTCTCTATAAAAACATCCCTCCCCCACGAAACGCTACGCACCGCCGCCGCTGCCACGCGCGGCGCGGCACGCCTCCTTGTGCTCCGGCCAGTGCTGGTGCTGGCACGCGACCGAGCAGTAGCGCACGGTGCGGCAGCTGCACTTCTTGAGCCGTCCCGTCGCGCCACACGCCGCGCACGTTGCGCGCGTCTCCACCGGCGGCGTCGCCTCCTCCGCTGGCGTGTCCTCCGAATTGATCGCGTGCAGAGCCAGCGTCGCGCCATGGCGCAAAGCCGCCGACGAACCGTGCGCCGCCGCGTTGGCCAGCGCGTCCAGGCCGCCCACGCGCGCGCGGATGATCCGCCGCCGCTCCGCCGTCGCTGCATGGCGGCCGCCAGGAAGACCCGGCCGAACCATGTAAGCGAGCGCGAACGCAGCGCACTCGGCGGCACGGTGCCGGTCGTCACTGGCGTGCCTGCGCAAGAGCAAGCAGAGCGTGAAAGAGCGTGAAAGAGCGTCACAGCGTGGCACACATAATGCCTATAAACGTATGCACAAGGCTAGCGTGCACGCGTACCTCTCGAGCGCCGAAAACAGCGCGTCCACGGCGCCGGGCGTCGCGGCGACGGCGGCTGCGCGATCCTGCGCCGCGGCGCTCTTGCCGAACACCAAGTCGGCGATCGCGCGCGTCGCGTTGCCGCAGAGCCCCTCCACGTCGTCGTCACCAATAGCCGTCGCGGCGACGATCACGCGCAGCGCGGCCGGCGAACGGCCGACGGCGACGAAGCGCCGCTCGTCCTCCGCGCTCGTTGCAGAGCTCTCTTGAACTTGAGTGATGTGCTCGTTCAACGGCACCAGCCGCAAAGGCAGGCTCGTCAGCACTGCCGCAATCATCGCGCGCAGCCTGCTCTCGGGTCGATCCGAGAACGCCACCGCCAGGCCATCGACTGGGGTGCGGCCATCGACGGCCTGCCCCCCGTCGATGACCCGCAAGCAGCGCGCAGCCACGCGCTCTCCAGGCACACCCGGCCGCCCGCCGACGACGCCCATAAGCAGTGTGACGAACCACTCGGCGACTTGCGGGTCCAATGAGTAGTAGACGGCGTTCACCAGGCGCGCCACGCGACCGGCATCGCTCACGACCGCGTCCGCCGCGGCCTCGGACATCTGTGTGGAAGTAGGGCGGAAAGGCAAGCTATTTTATTTTTGTTCTGAGAAGCGAGCAAGCGCAGTGTCGGGGCGCGCGCCGTTCGCGCACCTTCACCAGAGTCCCAACGATGAGCATCAGGCGCTGGACGACAGCTTTATGCCACGGGTCATGCGCGCGCTTCGTCATTGCGTCGATGAGCGTGCCCACGGCACCGGCGCGCATGAGCGCGACGACGCCCGTAACGACAACATGCTGGCTGACGTCGCCGTTGGCGAGCCGCTCCAGGAGCTGGTGCAGCGTGTCCGCCAGGTTCTTGGACCACATCAAAGCAGAGCGCGCGCGGGGGTCGGCGGCGGCGTCGAGGACGGCAATAAACGGATCCAGGGCGGCCAGCGCGGCCGAGAGCGCGGCGAACAAATCCGTCGCGCCGTCCGCCGCCAGGATCAAGGCGATCACGTCCGGCGGCAAGACTTCCAGAAAGTTGGCCAGCGAGATGTCCGTAGCCTCGCCGCCGCCGCGCAGCTCCCTTTGTGCCTGCGCGGCGTACGCGCGCACGGCTGTGACCGACATCGTGCTCCGCACCGTGCTAAGAGCTCCGCGCCCGCCCCCAGGGGCGCCGCCTGCGCGCCCGCGAACCCGTGGCGGCATCGCACCGCGCGTCTCGTGCTGTTTTGAGCGGTTGCGCGGCGCGCGGGCGCGGAGTCATTGCGTGCAGCGGGCTATTCCAGAGCCCGCGCCGCGCCCGAACCGCCGGGCGGCGCGCGCACATCACCCATCTTCGCACCGCGACAACTGGCCTATAAAACATCGTGTTGCATTTGCATAACGGAGCACTGGAGCTGCGCGGGGCGGCAGCGCCAGCGGTTGCGCGTGTGCGCCTGTCCTACATACCATGCTGTCCAACGCCAACGCATCTTTACAAACCTACATTGCCAACTGTGTCACTGTTCGGTATTACCCGGCGGATGGCGGCCCGCCCCGCGACGAGCGCGTGAACCTGTGCGACCACTCAACAATCACGGAGCTGCTCCATCTCGCCGAGGGCGAAGGCGTGGTGCAGCAGGCCATTCGCACATGGAGCACGACAGAAGGCAGTGTGTCGCTGTGCGCGGTGTATGCAGAGGCTGGCATGGCACGGAACCGGGGACCCAATTGGTACTCAGGGAGCTATCTGCCCGGTGATGTCATCGTTTTCGCGTACGCCGAGCACGTAGCGCGCGCGTTAGCCGCCATACGCTATTTTACCTTCGATTACATGCTCGCGATGGGCGCTTCTGACACGGACACGATCTTTCACAGCTGGGGGCGGTTGGAGGTACTGCGGGCCGCCGCGCGGCAGCTACCGATCCGCTACGAGCCGCAGGCGTCAAGCTTGCTTAGAATGCAGCAGGCACAGAACTGGTCGCGCATCCAGCAGTTGATGCAGCCGGCTGAGCGGGATTTTCTTGAAGTGCATGTGCCAGATGATCAAGTCGAGAACCTTGTCCTCCGCGCCGCCTCCGAGGGACACACAAACGTTCCTTTCATGTTTAATCCATCGCTATAGCTGTATACGCGTTGATGTGCTTCTACACAGATTTTTCGCGAGAGATCAGTAAAAAAATGATCAAGAAACATGCAACACTATCATCACTCACGCAAGAATGCAGCCGCCACACACTCTGAACGCGACCGGTAAGATCGATGAACTCGTAAGAGTTTTGCAGACACTTATGTCCCATCATACGACCGCACCATGCACAATCCGAGTTCAGCTCGATTTTCAGCTGCAGCCATCCAGTGCCCCTGCATCCCCTACACCTCTTCCAACCCAGCCACCCACTCAACCCGTTGAAACGTCTGCTGATGCGAATGAGAAACCGCCAGAAGAACACGACAAAGGCTTTGGCGTCCGATTTAATTACGTCGAAGTCCCAACCGACTTCCATCTACGGGACTATGGCTACCGCATGTCGGATCCGGACGAGGTTCGCCTTGAAGCACTCGAGCTTGCGATGCACGCTAGCGATTTTGACACGGTCATGAGTCGCATGTATGACATTTATGTAAAGTCGCGGTCAGAAACGCTAGTGGATGATATGAGAATGTTGCGGAGCATTTATAATTAATCGCACTGCTTAAGCGTGGCTAAATTTCGACATCAATTGCCAAAAATGCGGAGCTGCTATTTTCAGCACGAAGCAATAATGATTGCCCAACAGTTCCACCTGTACCGCCAGTTGCCGTCAACCGAACCGTATTTAATGTAGATGACGTTGTATCTAATGCTATCACATATCCTGTAAAAGATGTTCCCGTCATGATGGTAAAAGTACCACCCATTGTCAGTTGCGATGCTTGTGTGGGCTGCGTTCGTAAATATGCTGGTAGCATTAAAGTCATAACCGCGGCACTTGTAGATGAGATATATCCCATAACAGGGAAATGCGAATAAGGCTGCAATGCATTCAGTCTAGAGTAATATCTCTGACACAACTGCAACTCGACCGAATACGGCCGGAACTCAAATGGAGTCGCAATGCTGCCTTTTTCCAATTGCACGCCGGTAAACTCGATATAATTATTCAGAGTTGCCCATATATTTGTGGAAGATGTAGTGCCCAAACGGTTCAGATTTTCCCATGTATTAACGTTGGCAGTAAGACCCGCGGCTTGATAGCCGGCGATTCCAAGATCAAGCATTGTTGTATTATCAATTGCCCATGTGGATCCACTCGGAGGTGCTGGGACTGTTTGTGATACAAACTGCCAAGATCCTGATGCGGCGACTGAAACATTGATGTTGTAGCTATAGTTGTAAGCGCCGTTACGCACGGTTACTGTTACCACACTGTTGGTGGCTATGTTTGTTTTAAGCCAGAATGAAAGCGTCATTGGAACACCATAGGCAGTCCCCCACATCAAATCTATGAGATTATTACCTTCTATTTTTTGATATGGGTAGATGTACGCATAGCTGCTGTTTGCCGTGCTTGCAGTCACACGATAAGAGTACCTGAACCCATATTGATACGGGGTATCCGAACTGGTTAAAGTGATTTGCTCATGTTTCAATCCTCCAGTTGTAATATTATAGGCTACAGCAAATCGATCAATAACATAGCTAACCGCTGTTGACGCGGAAATATTTAAAGTCGTTCCTCTTTGGGCGATTCGCATGTCACCATTGATGATGCGGTTCCGGAACATGCCTAGGTTGCCAGCACTGATGTTGCCCGAAATGTAAGCGTTGCCCTGAACGGAAAGCGCTTGAGTGGGCGTCGTTGTACCTACACCTATGTTCCCAATCACAATTGCATTCCCTCCTTGAACATCTAGCAATTGCCTCGGCACTGTGGTTCCGATTCCCACATTTGAATTGAAATACGATTGACGACCGACATGGAGCGAATGAATTGGCACGGTCGTCCCAACCCCAATATTTCCACTCGCGATCATATCGCCTCCCTGGACATCCAACAGTTGCCTTGGCGCCGTGGTACCTACGCCAATATTCCCTAAGAAAAGGCTCTGGTTCTGCACATGCAGCGCTGCCTTCGGCGTCACCGTCCCTACCCCGACGTTCCCCTTATCGTAAAAGATATTACTCGTCCCATCGTTGGCATTTTCAAACAACCCATTAAATGTTTGGAAGACCACGCCGAAATTGTTTGTGCCATCCAACTGTGCGTACGACGGCCAGAAGACGACCTCAACAAAATCACTATATGCGGGTGCATCCCTCAACGACAGCGTCACATACGTCTTGTCATCCAAATATGAAAAGCTGACGCTATAGTCCCGTATTCCACCTGCTACTGACATGTAGAGCAACTTGACGCCATTCACAAACACATCCGTCTTATCGGCGCTCACCACATAACGGCCGTCTAACACGTACGACCATGAGGACGCCACTGAGCTCACCTCGTGCACAAAGCGGTACGGCGCTACTTGAAGCGTATTGCGCGCCGTTCCAAGCGAGCCGTATCCAACGGGTACCCCATAATTCTTGAGGGTGCCCACAATATTCACGTCGCCCACAACTTCGAGTTTAGACGCTGGCATGGCTGTTCCTATGCCGACGTTTGCGTCCATTTGCACGCAAATACCATCCTTCTCGCTATAATTCGTGTCAGTGACATAAAGCAACCCTCGCCCATCAAGACCATAGCCATGCGCTAAAATCACTTTACTATCACCTCCAATAGTGACTCGCTGTCCGTAGCCAACGGCTTCAACCTCGGTTGGGCTAATCTTGACCATTTCTTGAAAATACGAGGCGTTGTGTGTGAAAATACGCACCTGACCATGAACGTTATCGACCGGGTCACCCACAACCAGCACCAAGTTCGCATCGAGACTCACGCTGGTGCCGAATGATGCTGTCCCCATGGGCGCAGGAATTGTTTGATAGCGACTCCAAACACCCGCTTGCTCCACACCATATTTATAAACGACGACGTTTGCCTGAGCACCGATCGCTACAAAATCCCCACTCACCGACACGCTACGGCCGAACTCCACCATGCCCGCATCTCCCAAAAGCGTCTGCACATTTGAATACCCACGGTACCCTACCCCGACGGACTTGTAGACATACACAGCCCCAACTCCGCTCAGCGCCCCCCGCGCCCCTACAAAAATCCATTCGCCATCTGCTCTCATATCGACCGAATCCCCCAAATAGCAATTTGCCACCAATCCCAGCCCAACCCCAGAAACATTGGATGCAGTCCATGCTCCATCGCTCCAACTGTGCAAATAGAATCCGCCCACAGAGCTGCTCGCCGCTGGTGTGCCAACGACCACATTAGAGCCATCGCTGCTGACAGCGAAATCCATCCCATAAGAAACGTTCCCTCCTCCGCCATCCCCACCTACCCTCTGCAATGCAAGCCCTTGCGCCCACTGAACACCATTCCGATCGAAACGGAACAAGCGCTCGATACCGGTTGCGCTCACCCACAGCGCGTCCCCCGAGTTGCTCACCCTTATTTTTGTTCCAAAAGCACTTCCAGCCATCTGACTTTCAACATTTGGAAGGATCGTGCCCATGGCCATCCATTGGGATGTCAGAGTGGCGCGCCGTATGTAGCTCACCTGAGAAGACCCTGGAATACCTATAAATAAGGACAACCCATCGTCGCTCACAGCGTGACCCTCCCCAAACCTCATACCAGCATGTAATCCATAGGGCGTAAAGTTCGACGAGCTTGCAATATCTAGTACGGGTGCATGGACGGCGTGAAAGGGTGCCACGGGTGCCACAGCGCCGATTCCTACATTTCCGTTGTTGTTGATGACAAATCCAATGCGCTTCTCATCCCCAATTTCCATAATGTTCGCATTCACCCCGGTGTGCGTGATGGTAAACGGCACCGTGTTGCTGTCATTGCGGATATGCACTTCATTGAAGGTGGTCACTTTGTTGATCACATTAATGTTTGAAGCCGTAATGGTACCTGTCGCAATAATTTCGTCATCCGTTATCGTTAACACTTCGCGTGTTGTATTGCGAAACACGTGCGACGTCGTGGGCAGGTACTTGCCCTCTCGCAGCAGCAATGGCGTAGGAGTACTCATGGACAACTCGTTTTCCTGTCCTTTCGCTACTCTCTCGTCATATAAAAACAACTTTGCACCCAGCGCTCTCCCTAAATCACGAGCATCTTCTCGTGCCCCACGCGAATGTCCGTATTCACAAACACCGTGAAGCCCGCCTTGTACAAGCCCTTGCAGAACGCGACATCCTCGCTGCACATGTCCCGCAGAAGCATGCCTTCGGGCGTACGAATTTCTTGGAGTTCCGCCCAGAAATAGGGATAATGCATTTTCTCAATCACACCGCGACGGCATGCAAAGAAACCCATGCCATTGTACACGACCGGCATGAACTTCTGCTGGGTGGTCGCCTTATAGTCTTCAATGTCTTTGGGTGTCAAGAACTTGAACGAGCCGTGTTGAGAGAAATAGACCTCGTCCCACTCTGCAATGCACGGGAAGTGTTGCATGTCCGCCATCATGTACAGCCCGCTCACAACCGGGTGCGTGTCCGTGTTCTCAATGAGTTCGATGAGCTGCTCCGTGGTAAAGATCACATCCGAGTCAATGGTTACCCACACATCGTATTGGAGCTTCCCATCAAAAGGTTCTTGATGCGCACCGCGAAGAACACTCAGCCCCAGCGTTTGCATGCGGCTGAAGCTCACAAAGCTCGAGAAGCGATTCAGAACAATGACCTGATAGTTCTGCTGGTAAAGCCCCGTGATGGCGCGCGTCCATGCTACCAAAAAGTTGCCAGAGTATTCGCGCCCGGGCAATGCGATCACCACCGTCTTCTTCTTAGGCGCACCACCACCACCAGCACCAGCGCCCGCAGCAGGATCGGCACTTGCGCCAGCAATTGCACTTGCACCAGCATTCGGAACTTCAGACATGTTTTACAAACTCGTACTTGATTGTCCTTAAATCGGCACGAGCGAGACCACCTACAAAATATATGCAATAACAAATAGAGTAAGCCCGCAACATGGCGAGTTTTGTGAATTCGGGCGGCTACACGGAAAGTGTCAGCCTCGGCGCAGAGATCCTCGGCGCTCAGCTGCTCGACGTATATTCCTTTCAGCGGCCAGAGACAGCGTCCATCGGCAACTCCAACAATGATTGCTTCATTCGGTTCTACGATAGCGACATCCCCCGAAACGGTTATTTTATGGGCACATCGAACCTTAAGTTCTACCTTAACAAGGCCTCGAATATCGCCGCGACCCAAGTAGGTATTGGAACAAAGACCCCTCTTTCCACTCTCCATGTTCATGGTAAGATCACTACATCCTCCATCGATACATACAATGTCGATGACCGAGTCAATTTCTCGAATAAAACCCTGTCATCTATTTCCAACGTAGAGATCACAGGAGGTGAATTCGTGCGCAATGGTGTGATCATGCGGTCGAGCCCGTGGAGCATATCGCAAGACGGCGGCATTTACATTATGACGGGTGATCCGAATTCACTTACATGCAATGTGGGCATCGGTACGGGAACACCACTTTATGATTTTCAGGTCGAGGGGATCAGTGGATTTAAACAAATCACGACGAGCGACCCTTCAGTCTCGGCCATTAATTGCAGCTATAAAGACTTGTCGAATGTACGAAACCTACAGTTCTACGGTGAGCTGTACCAGGGGGATTCCATTTTCAAGACGACACAATGGACGGATGTCGTCGAAGATGCACCCGGTACCGACATTTATTTTATGCAGAATGTTGGTATTGGAACTTCTTCGCCTTCGAAAAAGCTCCATGTCATCGGCGACTTGCTCGTCACCGGTGATATCTACGGACGCGAATTCAGCCATGTAGATCGCGTCGATGGCCTATTCCGCATTCTCTCTCTCTATGCGCCCAACCAACCCAATAACATAACAAAGCGCATTGTGACAAATGATGCGACCATAGCAAACCGCGTGCTTTATACATTTCAAATTAACTCTGGCCGCTATTTTGTGTCTGGCAATCTTCCCTTCAAGAACGTGTCCAGCTTGCATCCCTTCCCGAACTATAGTTGGGCACGCATCGAACTTTACGAAGGCGCGCCAGGTAATCTCACCGCTCAATCGCGTCCTTCAACCTTTGTTCCCTTGCAGATCTACAATGACTCTACCGAAGTCGTCACCCAACCTTTCACGTTACTGGTAGAGAATATGTTCCCGTCAACTTATTCCGTTGTGCTAAGCGGCAAGGGACACGAGCTGGAAGTGGGGAGTACCTTACCATCGCTGACCCAGAATGCCTATCTCATGCCCATCCGTGGCCTCGGCCAAGACACGAGTTATACAGATCGCTTCAGTCTTCAGTCGCCTCCGATTCAAGGCATTTACACCAACACGACTCAGTCAACGTTCGTCCTCAGCACCGAAGGCAAATACACTGCATACACGAGTAATGTCGAAATCTTTAAGAATGGTCTCAAGCAATCAGATGGTTACACAGTACTGTATTCGCACAACACCTACACCAACATCACCGAATTTACGGTCAGCCTGACAACACCGCCGCTCTTGACAGACACCATCAACATTATCGTTTGGCCAAACATGGAGTCGAGCTCGCTGTATGCGTCCGGTTTTTATTACCAGAACAACAGTATTTACCAATCGCAATGGCTCAACATGGAGGGTGGATCTGGCATTCGCTACGCAGGTGGCAAGGTGGTGATTGACGGCGATATCATCCTATCTGGCAATGTGTATTCCGCGTGCAATTTGGCAGAGTTCCATGCTGGATCGGCTGCACAATATTCACCTATCCTTCATATTGAGTCCAACGTGGTAGGAACATTTAATTTAGTAGACGGCGCAGTAACAATTCCCAAGGTTGACTTTTTCGATAGCAATTTGGGCATTGGCACACGCACAGCGGTTCAGAAACTGCACGTCGTTGGGAATGTATTTACCGACGGTAGCGTCGGAGTGGGCACAGCCGCTCCAAGGCAGCTCCTGGACGTCCAAGGCGGCAGCGCCATTGTGTCAGGCAATATCGGTATCGGCACAACCACCCCCCAGGCCACGCTCCACGTCCAAGGAACCACTTTTGCAACGGGCAACGTCGGTATCGGCACACAAACGACTCGGCAACTTCTGGACGTTCAAGGCGGTAGCGCCATTGTGTCAGGCAACATCGGTATCGGCACAACCACCCCAAAGGCCTCACTTCACGTCCAAGGCACCACCTTCGCAACGGGCAACGTCGGCATCGGCACACAAACCACTCGGCAACTTCTGGACGTCCAAGGCGGCAGCGCCATTGTGTCAGGCAATATCGGTATCGGCACAACCACCCCCCAGGCCACGCTCCACGTCCAAGGAACCACTTTTGCAACGGGCAACGTCGGTATCGGCACACAAACGACTCGGCAACTTCTGGACGTTCAAGGCGGTAGCGCCATTGTGTCAGGCAACATCGGTATCGGCACAACCACCCCACAGGCCTCACTTCACGTCCAAGGCACCACCTACATGACGAACACTCTCACCATTAACAACACTGCCCCTACTATCACTCTTCAGGACACGAATCATAACTCGGGCTTCATTGTATGTGATAACAATATCCTTTACATCCAACGCGGTGCGAATAACTCCACAACCGCAACACAAGTCAGTAGTCAATGGCCATGGATGTTCAACTTAGCAAACAATGACGCCACGTGCGGAGGCAACTTGAACGTTGTAAGTGATATTACGGCTTTCACGTCCGATATGCGCCTCAAAACCAACCTCATGCGTATTCCAAACGCGCTCGAAAAAGTTCAGAACTTAAGTGGATACTATTTCGATTGGAAAAACAAAGTGCGCGACATGGGCCTCCACCCATCGCGCATGGAAGATGATGCAGGTTTAATCGCACAAGAGGTGCAGAGCGTCTTCCCACAAGCTGTGAAACCTGCGCCGTTTGATCACGAACTCTCAGCCGAAACAAATACATACGTGAGCAAATCTGGTGAGAACTATATTACAGTACAATATGACAAGCTTGTCCCCCTCTTGGTAGAGGCCATAAAGGAGCTCTCAGCCCAAGTTCAGGCGCTGCAAGCGCGCTTACAATAGCATATGAATGCGTCCCAGAACTTTTTTGATCATTGCATCGCCCGCGGACTCAAGCGCAACCTTGGAGTCGCTGCTGTACAAGTTTTCGCAATAGGCTTGCAACAGCGCCATCCACGAATTGTTTTTGCTTACTTTGATATAATACCAAAGAGCCAACAAATTCAGATAAACAAGAACAACGTCCAACGGCAGTATCGATAGAATCATATACAACGTAATTTCCTCGAAGATCTCAAGCTCCAACACACGTGGTTGCATCAGAAATCCGGTTAATAACTCGGCGCCTTCACCTCCCACCGCAATGAAATCATGCAAAACAGCACCGCACCGCTTTTGGAAGCGATCTTCGAATAAGACCCAATCACTCGTCATCGCGGTATAGTGCCGTTGCAAAATCGGCGCAATGCGCACAGGAGTCTTCAGTGGCATCCCGAGCGACATCGTCCCGTTCATGAGAGCATAGATAAGGCGTTTCAGCAAGAGTTGCATCTCGGCGCGCTACTACCAAGTCCCCAGCTTTATTTTTTGGTTTCTACGACGATATCGAACCCCGGAAACTTGGATTTCAAGTGTTCGCTCACATCAAACGCTGTAACCGCGAACATAGATTCTCGCAGCGAGACTCGTTTGTTAAGAGCCACATTACACAGGCTATCTGCAAGCGAGTTCTTTTCGCGTGGAATCCATACACCCTCAACATGCGCGAACCGTTTGATAAGTTCCAGAGCTTGGTGATAATACTTCATGAGATTCGGTGCACGGCATTTGTATGAACCGAACAGGTGCTCAATGACGAGCTTGGAGTCTCCTTCGATGCGCAAGATCCCTTTCTCCAAGCCGTGCGCGAGAGCGAGACGAAGCCCACCGATGCATCCCATGTACTCAGCCTCATTGTTGGTGACTCTGCCGTGATGAATAAAAGCCCTAGCGTGCTCGACCCGCGGCACCGCTCTCCCCTCGCCCTCGCCCTCGCCCATAAACAGGACACATGCGCTTGCACCGCGCCCTGGATTTCCACGAGATGCACCATCGAATTGGATCAGCGCGCTTGGCTGAGTTCGCGCGCTTTGCATATATGCGCTACTTACATATACAGCGATTTTGATTTGTCTGTTTCAGACTGACTCGTGTTCCGCTTGCGAATCTTTTCAAGCACCTCTAAACGATTTGACACATTTGGATCATTGCGTACGGTAAAGAAGAACTCTTGGAGCATCGACATGGTGTACGACCGATGCGCAAGCTTCTTGCTGATGTGCGCGCCTTCTGCCTCCCGCCCTGGGAAGTAATAATTGAACATCCGCTCAATCTGATCTTCCGTGGCGTTGCAAAACTCGATCTGCAGATCGACGCGGCTTGAGCGCAATAGAGCCTCATCGAGCACATCACGACGGTTAGTGGTCATGATAACGATGGTACCCTCGTTTCGCGATAGACCATCCAAGTTGTTGAGCAAGCCGCTCAAAGAGACCGCATTACGAGCAGAGTCATGCTTCTTGCGGTCATCCGTGAACAGGCTATCGATGTCTTCGAAGACGAGCACCCTGCATTTTGCCTTCAAATCGGCGAGTTTATTGATCGCGCGCGTTAGGACGAGGTCGTCAAGAGCGTTATTAAAGTGAATGATCCCGATGTCCGAACCGAGTTCAGAAGCCAACGCATGAATGCAGCTTGTTTTTCCCGTGCCCGGCAAGCCATAGAGCAAGATATTGCATTTGTATGGCATGTTGAAGCGATGGTAGTCGGCTTTTCCCTCTGGCGACACAAAGTGTTGCACAAAAGACATGAGCTTTTGCTTCACGTCACATGGCAAAAACACGGAATCCATCTTGCGCTTTCTAGTTACATTCAATAGGTCCCATGATTGTTCTTTCGGATCAAAAAGAAACTTCTTGATGGTGTCCCCCGATTGGCATTGGATGTCATTGATGTATTTCTCAACCCATTCCTTCGCATCGTTCAAGAAATCACTCAGGAATTCAATCTCCGCTGCAGAATCCGCGCAACGAATTGCATTGAGCGTAACCTTGTTCACGATGTCCCCAGTCAGACGAGTTTGGTGTGAAAACTCGGATCGCACCTCGATCTCACCGCCCTTGTACGGTACGCGGTGTAGACCTTCGCCGAGACAGATCGCATGCATGTTTTTGCGCACATTGTGCTCCACATAGTCGAAGCACGGCAATGAATTGTCGTAGAGATATTCTATGGTGTAAGGCGGCCGTGTATCTTTGGCCAGCTCATATGCGTACATGAGGGCGTATTGCCCCATAAAGTTGCCTGTGTACAGGATGATCATGGCCACTCACGCACTTCACCGTCACAAACCTACTATTCCAAAGACAAGCTGGCTCTAAGTGCGGATTTATGGAAAAAATATTCGCTTTGAGTAATGAGTGTGCAGTTCGACCCGCCGGCTCAGACGGGCGGACTCCTTCTCGGGCAAGGGACTTATGGCTGTGTTTTCTACCCACATTTGAAATGCTCCCATCCGAAAAATCTGAAGAAGCCCAACGCTGTCGGCAAAGTATTTGCGAGCAGCGAGGAATTCAAGAGCGAAATGGACATCAATAAGCTCATCGACAAGATTGATCCCAAACGCGAATTTACCCTTGGCAGCTTCGGAGCTTGCATAACGCACCCGTTCCAAGCCAGACCCTCGGACAACATCCAGAAGTGTGATAACATTATGCGTCGTCGTGACCGGAATGCCGAAGTCTACCAAATATTTTATGAACACGGAGGGGTCAGTCTTTACACGCTGGCGACGGACAAGAAGAAGAGCGTATTCTTAGACTCAATTTTGCAGATGTTCTTGCCGATTCTGAACGGCGTGCAGAAAATGCACCAATATGGACTGAGTCATTTCGATATCAAGCCTGATAATATCATGTATCAGCCATCGGGCAACCGCCTACTGCTGGTCGATTTTGGATTACTTTCGGCGTTGCGAGATATTTATACGACAAATGACCTTATTTCCGCAAGTTATATGTATTATCCTCCCGAACTGCGGCTATTCTATGCGATGCAGATGCAGATGCCCCTTTTGAAACGCCTGGATTACTTGAAGGAAAGCTACAAGTACACGAGTGTGTTCCGTGTTCTAGAAGCTCTTCAGTATGGCACAGGACGCATCGAAACGCTGATCAGCAAGGCCGAAGAAAAAGGATTTAGTGAATTCCGACGCGACTGCCGCACGAAGTTTGCGCAAAAGGTCGATGTGTTCTCGCTGGGCATGGCCATGATTGAACTCTTCGTCCTCATGCAAGATCGCATAAAAGATCCTGTATTTGTTCATGGCTTCATAACCAGCGTGGTGTTGCCCATGGTGAACTTCAATCCGTATGAACGTCTCACGCTTCCCGAGGCGATCAAAGCATACACAAACTACATGAAGAAGTGCAACCAAACACCGCTCAAGTCGCATGCGATCAGTGTGACGCCGACCACTCCCATCCAATCACCTACCAAAGCAGCTCCGAGGGCGGCCACGAAAGCACCCACGAAGGCCACGAAAGCACATGCAAAACCACCCACGAAACAACTCATAAAGCCAGCCACCAAAGCCGCTGTCAAACCCACTAAGCCTGCCAATCAATAGGCAGCTCCTCATCCTGACAGCCGCTTTTCTTTCTGTTTTCTTCACGTATGATAGAGCAGAATATCTACGCAACATGGTATCTACGCAACGCTTTGTAGCTGGCGCCATTTTCCTTTTGGCTCTTGATGCACTATGGATCCGCCTGAACTATGCGGCATACAAACGCGGCACAGAAGCTGTCCAGGGCATGCCGATGAAAGTCAAGATAACCCCGGCAATAATGTCCTATGGATTGCTTCTGATCACGTTATGGGGGATTTTATCGTATGTCGAAGAAACAAGACAGAGTCACAGTCGTGCATATTATGCAACCGTCGCGTTCTTCATCGGCATCGTGATATATGGTGTCTATAACACAACGAACGCTGCACTTCTAACAAACTACAACACGCTCCTAGCGGTTCAGGACACGATCTGGGGAGGCGTCCTACTTGCCACGACAACGACCGTTGCCCTTGCACTATACAGCATTTAACAATTTAAATTTCCGATTTGGAAACAAACAGTAAAGAGGCTGTATAGCGGATAGACTGCAATGCTTTCACATCACAGCCCTCCGCCTTCGGCTCGCCTTGTCAATACAGTCTCAATGCCCTCACAGGCTTGGGGACTATACCAGAGTTGCGAGCCAAACTTTGGGGGCGGCATGTGCCACTTTTGAAGCATCGTAGGATGTTCAAGGCTGCATTCATGTCCCTGTTCAGGAAAGTGCGACAATTGGTGGAACAACACCATCGCAGTCCCCTGACCTCCCGTGCATCCTTCATGACAGGACAGAGACGCTCATTACAGCAGTGGCAAACTTTGGTTGTATTGTACTCATCCACGAAGACGGTGGGGAAGTGATTGGCACACCTCCTGTTCACATAGGTCGTGGGAGCAGACAACTCGTTTTTGTTATTTGGATTGAACTTGGCAGCACCATAGGCAATCACAGGCTTCACCTCCCCGCTCATGGTCTGGAAGAAGGTGTCCAGCGTCTTGCGCTTGAGGCAATAGACACGGAAACGCTCCCGCCCCCACTTCTTGGCGGTCTTTGCCTCCCAAAGAGTTGGATAGACAGAGATGTAGTCGGCAAAGAACTTATCCCATGCCTCCTCTTGGATGGTCTTGGGGCTGGTCTGGCGGTAGGTTAGTTCGGCTTCCGCAATATCTGCCTCCCACTTGGCAGCCTTGCGGTTGGCGGTCTTCATTCCCGCCGAAGTGTAGTACTCCCCACGGGTCAGCTTATAGGTCTTCACCTCCCCGTGAGGCAGCTCCTCCACCCCATACATGAGGTTGGTGCGTCCCGGGTCTATCGCAATCACCCGTTCTGCCCTCTTCAGCTCCCGGTTGCCCACTTCGCTTACAACCCTTGGGACATGGAAGTGGAAGCAGACGGATACACCATCGGTCTCTACCATGTGGTGGAACTCCCCAGAACACAGCCCATCCAGCCTAAACACGCTGCCAAAATGCTCGTCCCGGAGCGCCATAAAGTCTGCTTTGTGGGCATTGGTCAGTCCTACGTTCTTCATCATCTCGTAAAGGACGGTAGTATCTATGGTGAGGAAGTGGCTCTTGACTCGGCATAGAGGTGCAAGGGTGAAGCGCTTGCCGTCTTCCAGCGTCTCCATGAATTGGAGGATATGGTAGAGGTAGCGTAGAACATTCTCCATGTGGGTGCCAAGCCACGTGAAGGTAATCCCGTCCTCCTCCGTGCCAAGTAGCTCCCGCTGCTGCTGTACAAAGGCTCTTGCCTCTTCGGGCACCTCTGCCCTGCACCCCCAACTGTTTATGGCACAGCGGATGGCATACCCATGTTCCTTGGCAATTCCGTTCTGCTCACACCAACGAGCCACATATCCCTTTTGCCTCTTGTCAAAAGTGAAGACGAGGGAGTTTTTGAAGTTGGTCATGTACTGCTTGGAAGCATAAACATAGGCCTGGGTGTCCCCTCGGCATTTTTCAATGGAAGGGAAGCCATTGAAAGAGGTGTCCCAAACCTCCTTCAATGCGTCATTTGCCTTGTTCAGTCTACCGACTCCAATATTGAAGCATTGGAGATAGAGGGTCTGGTCTGTAAGGTCGGGAAGGGGCAAGCCATGGTTGAGGCAGTGAAGGAGCAAACGGTTGAACACCAACGCCCCCTTGTTGGTGATTTTGGAGGTGGTGAGCACCCATTGCTGGATTTCGGGCATGAGGGACTTCTCCAACAGCCTCCCTTGCAAACTGCACTTGACCACCCGTTCCTGCATTCCCTTTCGGTCTTTCAATCGTTGAACGACATCGGGTCGTTTTCTTTTTTCTTTCTCCTCCATCACATAACTTTCTATTCTGTATAATAGTATAGAAAAATAATCCTTATATCCTTTTCTGTTGCGCATAAAAAATGGAAAATTAAAATGTTAAAAGTATTAAACTTAAACCCACCCATAGTATACTTCAATAATTATGCAGCACCGCATTTGTGTCATTGCAGCATGCACGCCCAATGGCGGCATGGGGTACAAAAATCACTTACCGTGGGATTTAAAAGAGGACATGCGGCACTTTGCGCGCGCGACAAAGTCGGCATCACCCGGCCGCCGAAACGCAGTTATTATGGGTCGAAAGACTTGGGAGTCGCTAGGCAACCGTGTTCTACCTGGGCGAACAAATATCGTAGTGTCTTCGAGCGCGACCTCCGCAGGCGCCACCGTAAGCTCCACGAACCAAGACGGTCCCTTTTTCGTTGGCTCTTTTACAGGCGCTCTGGCAATCCTCGACGCACAGATTGAAACCGCGTTCGTGATCGGTGGAGCGCGTCTTTTTGCAGAAGCTCTCACCCATCCAGAATGCAGCTGCGCGTACATCACAGAGGTGAACCTCCAACCACCACCTGTGTGCGACGTGTTCTTTCCACTTCAAGAACTTCTGGCTGCGTTTGAATGTGTCGAGGAACGTAACGCACCGGAATGTGTTTTTAGGACTTATAGGCGCTTCCGTGACTAGAATCATCAGCTCGTGTGTCCCTTCACAAACACGAAGAACATGCCGATAAAGATGAACAGTATGCCGAGCAAGTCCCACACATTCAAGCGTTCATGGAAGAAAACGACACCGGTTGTGACAATGAGGAACACTGAGATACCAGACCATAAGATATTGACGATGGCCATTTCCTTGTAAGAGTACGTCTGCAAGAGTAAGAAGCAGACCATGCTGTAACAGGCAACGGCGATGAGGAAAAAGTGCCATCGGTTATCAATACGGCACTTCTTGAGTGCTGCCTGTCCGCACGCTTCACTGATAGAGATCATGAGAATGAGCAAAACGACAGCCGCTGTGTCGCCACCGACAAGTGCCATCCTTCCGCCCTATACTAGGTCACGGATTTTTTAGTGTCCTCTGCTGTGTGCGACTCTTTGTCCTTCTTAAAAATCAGACGATACTGATCTTGCATCCGCGTCGTATGTCGCATTTCCAAAGCGATTTCTTCTTTTTCCGCGATGGTCAGCTTGTTAAAGTCCAGCGTGTCAATAAAGGAGTGGCGAATGAGCGACAAGGTTAACGGCTTCCCAAACAGACGCGCCAGCATTCGGTTTGCATAGCGGTTATAGCTGTTGGCTTTCTCGAAGGGTTTCCCATCGGATGTGACAAACAACCACTCGCGCGGGCGCTTGTCAAGACTTGCGCGAATCTCTTTACACAGAACATCAGGTAGGACTTTCTTAAAGACCCCGTGTGTCGAACTCGTTTTGTATTCGGAGAGAACGAGTGTGCATCCCTTTGTCGCCATGTGCAGATAGTTGGGGACATGGTGTGAGGGCACGGTCGCGCCGCTGTAAATCCGAACGTAGTTAAAGTCCGCGCGGAGCGGGTAGATCCACGTGTACATGCCTAAAAGCAATCGTTCTTCGGTACCCTCTTCGAGCTCGTCACGCTTCTTTTCGATGTCGCCGAACGGTACGTATCCCTCCGCCTGCTTTTCACTCGGCTCGTTTCGTTTATAGCGTTCTTCCACGGCTTTGTCCATGCGCGAGAACGCATCAAACCAAGCTTTATACGCAGCTGGTAACTGTTCCTTGAGGCCTTCACAATGCCGGAAAGCGGAGAGAGCGGTCGATAGGTATGTCTTCTTTGATGTCGCATTCTCATAGTTTGCTTCGATCCAAGCAATGCTCTTCTTGTAATCTTTGACGATGCTGAAAAAGTCTGCCTTGAGCGAAGCGCACATGTAGCGGATGCGGTTGCAATACCCAGTTTTTGTCACAGGTGATAACTCCGAACCTTCTATGATTCCAATAAAGTCTGTTTCTGGCGAACACACGTCTTTCTTACGCGACACCATAACCCTACCCAAAGGGAAATACAATGTTTTCTTGACAAAAGGTAATGAGCTTGCCGCCGCCAATTTCCACCAGCATGCTTGCCATGCCAGCCCTTCCAGCGGCGCAGCCTGCGTACCAGCAGCCTCTGATCTTGCAAAACACTCCAGTCAAATCCGTCGATCACACGAATTACGAGAGATCGATGGGAATAAAATTTAGAAACGCTGTATTGGTCGCGGTCATGTTTGTGGTGCTTTCCAGCCACGCCGCTTTTCGCGTCTTGAACCAGATTTATGTGCTCCTGTCAAACTCACCCATGGGGCTTCTTGATGACCATCAATGCGCTTCGATGACAGCGAACATCGTGATGGGCGCGGTGGTGTTTGTTATCACCTTTTTCTTCATTCTGACTTAGACGCCCGCCCCGCCCCCGCCCCCGCCCCCGCCTCATGCACAAGAAACACAATGCCATCGACCACACAGATGCGCACACTGTCACGGGTAGCGCCTTTCGGCGGCTCAATAAGTTCATGTTGCACAAGAGGGTATCGCAGAATGTGCCCTCGAACCGAATATTGTTTCATTTTATGGGCTTCAACAAGGATCAGGTTGTTGATCGTCCAAGATAGGTGAATGTCTTTGCGCTCTGCCCCTGGCATAGGGATCATGCACACGTCCGTTTCCCTATCAAAACGTCGTATGGGACCGCCAAGCCGCTTCAACCAAAACAAGCTTCGCCGAAGCATCATACCGATCATTCATTTACTCTATGTGCCATTCCTTAGCAGCTTTATCTCACTTCGCGCTCACATTACAGTCCACACCTAGACCTATACGCGGCATATCACTCACCGACCAGGAATTCGCCTGATCAAAGATCGAATTGTTCGCGACGGTCTTGAGCTCGATGCTCGTACCTGTAAAGCGATCTTCACAACTGGTTTTTGTGAGCCAAGGGTGCTCAAGCGCCTCCATGGCAGAGGGGCGATCCTTCGCATCCTTCTGCAAACACCACTGAACGAACATGAGGGCATCTAGACTGATCTTCTCCCAGCGCTCGTCCCCCCATTTCGGCTCCGTGGTCAGTAGCTTCCGCCAAACATCTTGTACACTCGCTCCGTCAAATGGCATGTGTCCAGTAAGCAACTGGTAGGTCATAACGCCTACCGACCACATATCCGACGCGTGTGCGATCTTGGAGCGTAGCGTTTCAGGTGCCATATACCACGGTGTACCCACCATGTGATCCACATCGATGAGCCCATCGGACTCACAGACGAGTGCTGCACCAAAATCTGTGAGCTTTACTTCTGCATCCGGGCTCTTATCTGTCAGGAGCACATTCCCGGGCTTGATATCACGATGCACGACGCCTGAGCGATGCACGTGCGCAAGGCCACGCAGCACACCGCGCACGATACTTGCCACGGTGTTCTCGGAATAGAGGTTGTGGCTTGAGGTGTAATCTTGAATGGCGCCGCCACGACACCACTCCATGATTAGGTAATACGCATCCTCGTCTTCCAGAGCATCATACAGCTGTACGACTTTGGGTGAATGCGCGAGGCGCTGCATGCAATTGACCTCGCGCAGGAATTTGTCGTTGGTTGTTTTGGCTTTGGCGATCACCTTGCAAATGCCGCGGATGCCAATGGCGTCTTGGCATTTGTAGATCCTGGAGTAACCACCCTCACCGATTACAGTCGATTTGTCGATGACATACTTCTGCATGTCTTCAATTCTCAACTCCAGAAAACCATAGTCCTTAATCCGATGGCTGTCAAATTTTAGCTTTTTTGCGTTGGGCTAGGACAGACGCGTAGGGGGTATGTCGCAAAACCTCCGAGTGCTTTTCAAGAAATTCTGTATACAACTGATTCCAACGTGACTCCCATTCGCCTCGTGGCTCATCGGACATCTTCTTCACATACGCAGACGACGAAATGTATGGTTTACGCATGCCATGGCCACCGTCACTCCAGGTCGCCATGCTGTAGCAATTGAAAACCATGACCCAGTCCCAAGCATCCAGAGAGAATTCGTACATCCATTGGTAGACGCCGTCAGGATGGATCTCATTCAGCATCATGAAATTTGACATGACCATGAGTCGCCGAATGTGATGGAGGTACCCCATGTCAAACGCGTCTCGGATCGCCTGGTCAACCACTGGGACACCTGTTCTGGCCTCGTACCATTCCTTTCCTAATTTTCTCCCAGATTTCCCTTCCATGCCGAAAACGTTTTTTAGATAAATTTCTTTGGGCACAGCCTCGTAATACAAACGCGCATACTCGCGCCATCCAAATAGCTGGCGCGCGAATGCTTCCAGATTCTGCATGCTCGCACCCTTCGCATGTTCCCGTTTCAAAGCCTCCAAAATCTCTGCAGGCACAAGCAGCCCATTGTTGAGAAATATGGAGATGCCACTGTGGTACAAATAGGGCGAGTCCGCAACGATCGCGTCCTCGTATTTTCCAAAATATCGGAAGCGCTCTTTAAGGAACTTGTCAAACCACGCCCGCGCCGCCTCAGGAGTCAATGGGAGCTGCTTCAAATGTTCCATCGCACGCATTTTGTCGAGAGGCTTCGTATGAGATTTGAAGAACGGATGCTTTTCGACCCAGTCCCACAATTCTTCCAATTGCGCATTTGTAAAAAGCGGTACCGTACCGGCCGATGCCCGTCGCACATACGGATCTGACGGCAACTCGCTCCTCAATGCCTTTGGAAAGGGTTGGCGATTCATTGCGTCCTTGCTTTTTACATTCTCCAGAAAGTTGATTTTGCGTTTCACTTTATCGAAAAAAACAGCGTGTTGCAACCGCTTCTGCCCCCGCCCCTTAACAAAACCAGCCAGATCCTCTGGCGTCATGACAAAGGATGGCGACGGGTGATAGACGACATCGATTTTGTGTGATTGCAACCTTTGCCGCAGGAGGTGATCCTCTGGATCAAATGCATGGAAGCCCCCGCGACCTTCGGCCACGAGCGCCTCGTAGCCGTTCTTGCGAATGTCGTCAAAAGACACATGCATCACCGTTGTGAACAACCCAGACTTACGGATGCGTTCGACAAAGCGTTGCACGCTAACAAGTTGGTAGCACACGCGCAGCTGGTTCAACCGTAAACGCTGCGGAATCCCCTGTTTGTTTCCCTTCCGATCGCCATAAAATACCGGATCATCCAACACGATCATGTGCGCTTGTTCTGCATCAACTCGACGGATCAGCCGTCGCCAGTGTTCGATGTCAAAAAGCTGATTTGGAAAGACCAAGATACAAACCTCCATAGGTTTGCCGCTCTAAAAAAGAACTCGATAACAATTCCGGTGACAAAACCCTGACCCAAAACCAAGGCGTATTGTTAAGAGCGCACCACGAATTTCTGAAAAATTGATTACATCATCGAAACACAAAACACTACAAGAGCTCTAAACAAAACAGCCGAAACAACCCAGAGCCCAACTCCCCAAAAAGCAAGGACGAAATGGAGTGCTACATGGATGTCACGTGCTCTGTGCGCGACCGCAAGACTCGCAAAGACATCCTGACCGTGGGCGACGCCATTCGCGCGCACAAGTCCAGCAAGAACCACAAGCTCGCCCCGCGCAGCATCAAGCGCGACCGCACGAAGTCGACAGAGGACAAGCAGTTTGCTCGGGAGCGACTGGCGTGCCGGGGCTGTAAGTGGGTGTAATGCGATGATCACCTGGATGGAGCTATAAATAGGATTGCAAACAAAGCTACTTTCTACTCTATTGTGATCTCCTTCTCGATGAAGCGTGATTATAATTTTGTAGCTCGTAAATCACACCGATGACAATGCGGAGTGTTCGAAGGAAATATTAAAAACAATATATATTTGATAAAACAGGTATGGCAACTATAATTCCCACAGACGACCCCATTCCAGCAACAAATATATCATTTACAAGGTTATCATCTACTTTGACTGGAGAAAGGTCTAATATCAGATTCAGCAGTTTTTCTACAGCGCAATTAGGGAATATCGGTCAATCGAATTGGTTATCGTCGTTCACGGGAAAACGCTTACCCGATCCTACAATTAAACTAAGTGTTACTAAAGTATCGAGTAATGTTTCATTCTCTACTGTCGACACTACATTCGCCCTAAATACAAATTTCAATTTCAATGAAACCTGGACGTCAAACCTGGCCGTAAAAGACTTATCCGTGCAGATTATCGCGAATCCATTCAATACTACTCTCAACTCGTTAACGTATGATGAGAACAAACCCACCTACCCACTGGTATCGAATAAACCAAATACCGAAGATATTGTTACAAACGCGATCATCATTCCAAAAGTAAATTACACAAAACGAAACGGTTTTCAGAAAGTGCAGTTATTTGATCCAATAAACGTAACGTCGTCACATGTCACGAAATTTGTAAAGTTCCAAGCCGCTTCGCAAAAAACAAACAATGTTCGCCATACACATCATCATGGACGGCATACTCATACTGCTGCGCACTATCACAAACACTATCATACAAACCATAGGCATGGTGGTTTGTTTTACCATCAGCATGGGCCGTGGTACAATGGCGAAACACTGGGGGGATACCACCATTCCCCGAACATGGGAATCGGAGGTCATGAAAGTCAAGGTTCCGTAACTGGTGTGGATAGCGGATATGGAACTTATCGAGCAGCAAGCCATGGTACTCACCATACAAATTATAAATCAAGTCATAGTACATTGTTAAGGGATCTGACGTATACGATTGTGTCAAACAATGCATCTACAGTCATACCGAATCCACTTACATTTTTCAGTATCTCGACGCCATCTTGGCAGGCTCTTAATACGAATAAATGCACGGGCACGACTTCGACAACAACAATCTCAGCCACGAGTGCAACCAGTGATAAAGCAGCCGATAATGCAACAACCGTGGCATGTGATTTCCGCCACACTGCCAGAATAACACTTCCATGGAATGCAACAAATTTAACAAGCACACTTGACTCGCAAATAACAGATGTGAATGTTAAAACAGTTTAAAATATGACATGATCATCTCTGATCTTTGAGATTTGGATATCTTCGGAATAGTTCACCATTAGAATACCGATCATCACCGGTTTTGCCGATGATTTCATGCACTCCACAATTTCGTTCGTCTTTTGGAAAGCCAACTCGTTTGAAACATGTTCAACGCAAAAATGGACATCGACTAGCACATCCACGCCTACATAGAAGTCATTATCTTCAGTGTCGTTATCTTTAACAGTGCCGTTCTCAATGAAAATCACTTTTGGTGGCTCAATCACAAAGCCGTTATGAAGCAAGTCTTTTTTGTAGGTATGACTGATTGGTCTATCGTATTTGGAAAGGTTGTGAACATAAAGATTAAAAATGAAATCGTAAGGGCGCTGTAAAATAAAGTGGATATCATCCAAGATCGAAGATGAGTTCACGTTTTCATAGAATAGGGATAATCGTTTATAAAGCCATGATGAAAAATCGTTTGATTCGTAAGTGTTTTTGAAAAAAGCGTGATCAATAATAGGCCATTTTCTGAAATCTATTTGTTCAGATTCTCTGTTTGGTGTTGGTTTCAACTCGGGGGTGGGGTGGTATTGCATATCAAATTCCTTCTCCATATTAGTCGCCTGTTCTTTGTCTCTACATGCTACAATTGTTTGAAAAACAAGCTTCGACACGCTTTTATTGTCTTGACATTCGCTCAAATGACCGAAAATGGATGAAGAAAACAAGAGTCGTATATCGTCAGATGCAATGAAGCATGCTACGATCTTACAAAACAATTCGATAAAGCGATGATGATTACCATCGCAGAAGACGAAAGTCGTGTACATAACGTTCCAAACAATGTCTTGCATGTTGAACTTGCATTTCGCACTGTTTTGCGTGATGTTGCAGTATATAGCCTTTGCATCTGTGACACCGATCTCTTCTTTACCCAGCTTGGCGTTCACGAAATTGTGGAGTCCAACCGTCCATTCGAAAAAAACCATACAATTACTCATGTTGTCACTCAGACGTGAAATAGTATCATATGTTTCGATCGCTGTTTTGCATTTATCACAAGGAATTATTTCACGCAAGTCGAAAAATATGTTTTGGAGTAGCATCTGCTGCTCTGGCAGAAGGTTATTGATATACAGCGCAGAACAATGTATGAAGTTCCACATGTGATGACTCCATGGTTTGTCGGTTTCCATAATTATAATAAAGTAACATAAAGTAATAAGGCCATTTATCTACAGACGTAAAGGACAAAGGAAGCACAATATGGAAATTTATTCTATATCAAAAGACACACTCGAGCTGCTCGATGCTTTAAAACTGGAGCGCGCTAATACATTGGATTCCATGGCTACGTCGACGCAAATAAAATGTCTCACGAAACACAATAACATAATTATGGCACTGAAGAATGACTTCGATCACAACAAGAACACACTTGCTTGCGTTCGTAATTTTGGTGATAATAAAGAGATTAAGGAGTTTCGCTTACACCACACGGACAATATTGAAATTATTTCTTACGGAAAGACGTCTCTGGGTGTGACTTCGTTGTTCGCGTTTACGTCATCTCAAGTGACGGCCATTCCGACTGATTACAATGGTTATTTATGCATGGATCTTAAAAGCACCTTTTCTCTTCTCATGAGAGACAAACTTGTAGGTGTATTTCAAAGAGAGTTCATATGGTACGTAGTTAGCAACCATGGAAGTGAGACAGTTCTCGATGTTTACGACAGCGAATTTAAAATTTGTCGAAGCGTGAAGATACATGATGACCAAACAACTGATGTGCAGATGCGAGGAACCTCAATATTCCTTGCAGTTCATAATACCCTCTTGGAGTACGATGTTTTGAATGAGACGACACGTGTTTTCTTTCGCCATCATACTCCTATTAACGGTTTTGTGATCAGCATGTTCTTAATTTTGCTTTTTGAAACACCAAACGGTTCTTTTATCGACATTTTGAACTCTAAGAATATATTGATGGGTAGACAGATGTTCGGGCATGGGAACGCACCACTAAAGATTTATTTTGCAGAGAACGACTGCAGATTCAATCTATCCCATATGTTTTGCCCTATACAGCAATCTGTACCACGTCACGTTCTTGAGCCCCTGCTTTCCAAGCATATGCATGTATGCGAGTCGTCTTGTGATCCCGATACAGCGTACATTGAAAACGGCTTTATATCTTTCACCATACCAGAAGTAGTGCGACCAGCTGTATTCAATGTTGACATGAACATGTTATCCTCAGAACGAAGACATGTTATCCAAATTGTAAACGTAGAGGAGAATATGCGGTCGTTCTTACTTTTCAGTCACCCAAACAGTGGCGACACGCACTTCATTCCAGACATAAAAGATAATGTGAAGCTGCTATACATATGTAGTGATTTCAAAAATGAATTTCAAGTGCATGCAACCTTTCAGAACGTCAAAACGCATTTCATACAGGAAATACGAGTATCTGAGAAAATATGCTTTACAGTTCAGAAATGATCCCAGATTCTCCGTTTCCTTTGTATGGCTGAAACACAAGGTGAATCATAGCATCGAAGGATCTCAACTTGTTTTTCATGTGGTCCTTACAAATGTGAGGATAAGTGGTGGTGTCATGAATTAACTCGAACAGATTATATAGGAGAGAGTAATGGTATTCACGGCCTGAGAACTTATTGTACGCATTTTCGGGAAGATGAAATGTGTAGAGTAAGTCCCATACGACGTCTTTGAGATAAATGTCGAAAATAGGATGGATGAAAACAGATTCGTCTTTCATTGCAGGATTGCCCGTTTGTGGTTGGGTGAAGGAGGCTGAAAATTTGTTTCTCGGGTCATAGCCTAAATACGATTGAACACATATCTTCGATTCAGTTGCCGTTTTCGCCATTATTGTTTCAATTCCATCCTGATGCTCCGATTTCAAACAGCTCAATGGGATGTGTTTTATTAAACAATGCCTACCTTTTTCGAAAAATATGTAATCGCCTATGTAATCAAATCGATGAAGCAGACACGAGCTCGTGTTGATTTGCTTCATAACGGCATTTACTGTGTCCTTTGTGTTGTTGAAGTACTGAATGTCAAAGGTTGAGGTTAAGAACTTTGTTAAAATCTTGATATTATACCTGAATCCATGGATGAACGCTGACGTACCACGTTTATAGTCATGTTGTTGAGAGAGAGCCCCGATAAAGAACATGTTCTTCGCAGAAATGCTCTCAAAGAAAGGCGTTAACAACGGAAAACCATTTGAACACGTTTGTACATCAATGCCTGTTATCCATTTCGGGATAGCAGGTTCGAAACCACCACAATAAATCACAATATCAGTATCGTGGAACACTTCGCCAGTTTGCAACTTATGTAGTTCAGTCCTATATTTTTCGTCGGTTCGCATTGACTTATTATTAGTCCAATCTAGGTTAACCTTCAATTTAAGGTAATATGAATCGAGGATTTTCATATTGACGCTTCTAATGTAGCCAGGATAGTGTGTTCTCCATGCAAATTTCTCTGCGCCAATGAGCCTTAGCTCATTACACACATCGTTCACATAGTTTGCTACTTCAAATGCCGCGTTCCCACCGCCTATGATCAGAATATTCTTGTTCTTGAAAACGTTCGGTTCTGAAGGAACCTCATCATAATAGAAGAAGTGTTTAGACGGCGGGGGTACAACTTTAAATTGCATCCGTTTGGGTTTCAAACCACATGCAATGAAGAGGTGGGTGCATTTGTAAAGATGCTCACGAGATCGTAATACGTAAAAGCCTTCATCCTTTGTAATGGAGATAATCTCGACGGCATTTCGTATGCGTATTTGAAATGTCCGACAAAACTCCTCGAGATAATCGACGAGACAATCGGCTTTCGGATAATAATCTTCTGAGAAGTTCCGGAAATGCAACTTTCCAATATCGTCAGCTTCAAGAAGTAAAGAGTTCCAATCATAGCGCAGTACATTCTCAGAGCTGTCTAAACTTTCTAATTGGTTATCACCACAGAACACCTTATTTACAGAAATAAGTTGTCGCTGGATAGGGAACTGCTTAAAGAAGGATGCGACGCTAGTTTTTTCGAGAACGAGGTAGTCTTTCTTCGTTTTCTTCAGAAAATATGCCTGCTGTATACCGGCCGGACCTGCTCCGATAATGATGTTTTCCGTATATGAAGGATCTTCCATCCTGAATACTGGAGACGTATTAAGGACCACCCCTTAATATAGCTTTAATTTCGAAGAGCAGAACATGTCCATGGCTAAGGACTACTTGGAATACCTTCAGGATAAACTACATCGTAGTTATTTCGAAAATTGCAGCCTACGGTATCTTTACCTCAACAGGCAACAACTGCAACGTTTGGATGAATCAGACATGCCCTGCATACATTATCATCATAGCATATGTGGCTCGCAAGACTGCGACTCCATCGTAAAGTGGATTCGGAGCACAATACAAAAGCGCTTTTCGGAGAGTGATTTCTCAACAGTACCAGGCGAAGTACAGCACATTTATGATCAAATCAAGAAGGATTTCATACGTAAGTGTTCCTCAGCACATGACGCTAACTTCAACACTCATTTCGAAATGGAAGTCCTCGAACTTCAACCTGGCGTTGAATATAGATCTTTCAAACCCTGTTTCGAACATAACAGAGTTTTCGGTACGTATTACGTTTCTGTATCGGGTGGGGCTGGTCACCAAGGAATGCCTGTAATCAACAATTCTGTCTGTGCCATTGACATTGGATGCTATGCCTTGTTATTAGACGGCGTCGAAATGGTTTCTCATATTCTTGTGAGACCCGAGCATAACATTGCCTTTTTGACGTTTACATTTTCATTTGACCGAAATGTTATTTTCGAAAATGTTGACAATACACCGTTACACAAGTGCACGTCGGATGAACTCATTCACCGTATACAGAGCGAGCAGACAGTAACAATGCGTTTGAAACGACTTCTAGGTCATAATGATATAACACTGCTTGAACAATCAGCATTACTCAATACGTACGAGGCAAAGGCTCTTTGCAAACGCCTTCCATGCAACAACATTCAATCTGACAAGAAACTGGTTCAAATGTTACACCATATCGTAGCAAATACAGGAGAAAGACAGGTGCATGAGACTCAAACTGGCTTTTTCTCGTTCAAAAAACAGATTCTCCTTGACTCTAAAGAAATAGAGGATATATTCACAGCAATGTATGGCATAGGAAGACTTGTAGGTTGTGCTGTAGTGCGTGTCAAAGACAACGGGTTCTTCATGGATCGCACATCACCTGGAGTGCTCTTGCACGTCGTTGTGTCGAAGCCCGTGCATGGAGGATATCTCTATATGGATAAACAGTTTTATGATGTTAATGCCCTCGACGTTTTTTGTTTATCCAGATGTGGTTTGTACGCATATTCAACAGTAAGGGGAGCAACCGACCTATCAATTTTAGAATTTCAATTTGAACCGTCTGTGAGTTAAAGACATGCAATATACTGAACGTTCAAGACATGAATCGAGCTTTATTTCATTCGTTAAAAAGAGAACTGTTTTTTCGAAACGACGACGTAATGTACCTTATTTCCGAAAATGTTAAGTTCTTTCATGTTTACAAATCCAATGTGTATTTAGTTACGAATGATGAAATTCAACAGATAAGTTTCGAAGAGGAGGACAGATCCTTCAAATTTGCGCTCAAACGCAAGATAAGAATTTCACCCACGATGGACATAACCTTTGCAAAAAACCGATTCCAAGATGACGTCATTGTTTGGATTGGTGAGGGCAATCTTAAAGTACAGATATTGAGCGTTGATTTTGAATTTCTACATTCAGTACGTTTAAGCGAGGGCAGCGACTTATGTGACATAACGGTATTGTCCCGCGACTGTTTCTATTACTTCATCGGAACCCATGTGAGTACAAAAAAAAGGGAATGTCTTGTTTATGCGCCAGATTGGCGTTTTTTTGGGCGTTTTGAAATAAACGATATGGAGGTGAGATTTCCAATTCTTGTTGGAAAGGATCTTTATTACCTTTCTGGTGAGAACTTGCGCCGACTTGATACAACGACCGCATCATTGTCAACAGTACAATCTTTTGATTTCCACCCCATATTTTTCACTATGCAAGAATCCAAGATATTAGTATCGTCTGGAGATGATGTGTACGTATATGCATGGCATGATAGTGGTACAGGTAATAAACAGTATGAGGAAGTTCGGTTGAAGAGTATCTGTAACATTCTCGTCCCACATAAAGCGTTCTCTTTCATTGATTTCGGCAAAGATTTCCGGCACGAGCTTTCAAAACTTACTGAATGTCATGTTTACACTTACTTCAAAGATCAAATGACTTCCGATGAAAAGTGGCTTGTTGATATTCTTAGTGAGATGTACAGTAATGTTCGTAACGAAGCACTTGATAGTCTTTGTACTTCTATTCATAAGGTTCAGCATATTTGTCGTTTTCTACCGAATCAAAAATGCATTTTCTTTGGCAATGATGTTTATGACATCGTACAACCTCCTTTAATGATGTTCAAAAGTCCGTACAATTATCAATTTATTAACTATGACATGTACTCGATCATTGACAAGAAGTCTTCTCGTGAATGCGATATGAATGATAAATTGATCAATGTAATGGGACTACATATTATTCCCTCGCATGTATTCTCTGGAAAGTTCCACCTTCTTATGCCAAACCATGCAAAAGGTTGGCATCATAACATTGAGAATGTACCGAAGGGGACTTGTAGAGTAATCTATTTCGTTTGTACAGATGTCCATCGTTTTGGTGGTTCTTTCTTCTATTACAGACACCCAGTTTCACATAAGATTCATGCAGTTCCTGATGTTAACTGCACGATGAAATTATTTCACCTCAAGAGCGACGAAGAAAATCCTCTTTGGCATGCTATCGGAAGTTTCGATGCGAAACGATTGAGCATGGGCTTTTCAAAGCGATCGGATATGTTCGTTTCAGTTTAGCTGCACGATTACACCACGTGGTTGGGTGTCGAACACCAGTACAGGAATTTATGTAAAGCAATAGAAGATCCATACTTTTCACGCATTTCAAGGAAGAACGATACTTTTGGATGAATAATAGGATAGTTAAAACCTCTGTTGAAGTGATAAAAGAGAGACATGTCGCCGTCATTTTCAAGTGGATATAAGTACATACCGAGTGGCGCTCCATGAACACTCGTAAGTCGCGGAACAACATATTTATCTCCCCTCGATTTCAGGAAAATGTCATAGAATTTGGACGGAGTGATCGAAAACCGAACACCTTTTATGTGTTGTTTTTTCAGTACACATAATTTATTGAAACCAGATATGATTGTGCAGCAAGTTCCCATTTGTGATATATGATCCTGGACAAGATCCTCGTACAACGTCTTTTCATATAAGCCTCCGATAACTTCCGGTCCAAATGGATACGTGTCGTCCCGAAAAGAGTGGATATCAACCATTTTGTTATTTTGGTAGCAATTGTATGATATGATACCATCATATATCGACCACACTGTATCATCGCGTAAAATATGGGAGAGCTTATCGACGGGCAGCTCACAATAGACATCCCAGTCGAAGTATATGACGAAATCATAGGCGTCATATGCCGGCATTTCGAGAATTTCCTGGAGCTTATTCCTTGATCGCGCTAACATTTCATATTTGCATAATTCATTTCTTATCGACCTTACGAAACAGCTTTGGGTGAGGTTTTGTACTGTTATGTCATCGAAGAAAGCATGGACCCTCGAGTCTGTTGAAACCCATTCTTGAAGTAGTCGTTTTGTTGAATCTGTAGAGAGACTTTCAAACGTAACGAAAACAATGCTCGGAAAAACTACGGATAATTTTGAAAAAGATTCTCGTATATAGTTGAAATGGTGTTCAATGTTTTGACATACGCTTGCCATAATGACCTTCGCCATGTTTGAAATGTCTTTACCTTCACGTTTTATCTTAAATAGATGAATGCTCACTTAAGCTCATGATATGCTTATTTTCTTAATGGATCTCATAAAGTTTTTAAACGATAGGCGAATGTCTCGAATTGCTTCGCCTTCACCTGATCCACTATTGTTTCCAAAGTATTACAAAGCCAAATGCATAGAGGTTACATTAAATGAGGGAAACTTTATCATGATACCATCGGGATGGCACCATCTAGTGCTATCCGAGGGAGTGAATGATCGCACAGGATTAAATTTTGCAATCAGCTTTTGGAAAAAAGGCATTTTCGACGAACTTGGTACCTTTAATAAATCGTATGATGACTTTCATGAAGTTCCCATGTTTACAAAAACGACAAAAGACGACTTTAAAACCGGATTGCGGACGGGTTATCCGTTCTGTGGTTCCACTGATGATTCTCACCCATCACCCGTCACATTGGAATCATTGTATGATATCATGGAAACATGTGACGTTCTCTTCAGTGACACTCCCGCTATTCCTTCAACCACATCTGAACATATTTATGACTTTACTATTAAGAATGTACTGTTCAAAAGTTTTTTACACCAAGATTTGCAACTCAATGGCAAGCACGTATATTTAATAGATCGGGGGGTTTCAAACCAAAATGCACTTTCGAGGTATATACCATCGGTGGTCAAGGAGTATTTCGATGAAATTGGGGCTTCGATGGAGACAGCAATGGTATGGATGAACTATGGAGATGTTGCAACGTATTTACATTATGACACCGAGACGAACTATTTGTTTCAGGTACAAGGTTACAAGAGGATCTTTATTTACCCACCATCCGAAAGGCAATATTTATACATGATAAATCCGTATCCGCTTGAATTTTTATTCTCCCTACGTTGCATTGATAACTATATACAGTGTTTTGAAGCAGTTGTGCAGCAAGCGGATTGTGACGGTATTGTAGATCAGATTAAAGGCCTAACATATGGGGTGCATCCCGTGCCGAATGGTGTCGATATTGAACACATCACATCTGTTCTGTATAATTGCTTCATCGATTATCGTAGTAAAACGGATGGAAACTACAATGGGTTTGATTCCGACCAATCTCAAGAAATTCAAGAGAAGATATCGGAAATAAAAATATGTAAACGGCAAAAGAACTCTCCTGATGACCTTGAGGAGTGGTCTACCACAGTCGACGTAAAATGCGACAGCACAAAGCTATATTATGCAAAATTCGTTTTCATTGTGTTCTTGAATGAAGTTGATGATGGTAATGTGATCGAGTTCATGAACGGTGTCGACCGTCTTTACGGAAGAAAAGGGTCAATTGTTATTATGCCTATGTGCTTCACCTATGCATTCAAGATTACAAAACCAGAATCGAATGAATCAACTTTAATTATCGGATATTTGTACGACGAAGTACGGGTATTAAAGAAATCGCTTTCTTGTGAGTAGCAAACACTTGATCACTTTACAAGATGATGATGTTATGGAAATAATGGAAATATGCCGTGTTCAAGTGACCCATGTTGCAATAGAATATCTGCATCCTCGTGTTATCTTGTTCACCTGATGTGGATAAAGGAAATTGGACGGGAATATAATGATTTGGTTCTTCTTCAGACAAGGCGTGTACGAACCATTCCTAAACGATAATTCGCCTCCTTCGAAGTCATCATTCATTAGGATTACAATAGATAGTTGGCGAGGATGATACATATCCATGTCTGTATGTTCTAAAAAGAACTGGCCTTCTTCGTACTTCAAGAGGCTATATCCGTCTATGTTCCTAGAAATATCGCAAAACAAACTGATATCACTCATGTACCTTTTAAGACCCTCGTCCACACATCTCCAGATTACTTCATTTTCGTCCGGACTGTTAATCGTGAACGAAGAACAGTTTCGGGTTTTCGTATCAATCACACCACGTCCGTATTGAGAAGCTAAGGCACGTGTAAAGTCTGCTTTAATTAGAATGTGATTCAAAAACCCATCAGGAATGTTAACATCGTACACTTTGATGAAACTGTCTAAATCCATTTGAAGTCCTATACTCCATTAAGTATATTTTTTCCCTAATAAGACAGTCGCCACGAATAATGTTCACCAAAATGGATTGTAATTTGGAGCTACCACCACAACCTTCTTACCGTCAAGCCCACCCGCCCTTTCCCCGGCTGTGGCAAAAGATGCTTGTTTCTTGCCACCCCCGTCCCATCTCGGCCGAGATGGGACGGGGGTGGCAAAGGATGGCGGTTCTTTGCCACAAGCCCGGGGGAAGGGCGGCGGCCGTTCCTTGCCACACCAAACCCCGTACGTTGGCACATAATACACATTCGTTGCCACGTCAAGTCGCGCAGACCCCTGGCCGCAACGTTCGCGCAGACTCCTATGCGAGCCTCGTGTCAACCTTGTGCAGAGTTGAGGTAAACGTTCGCACGAGTGTCATTGATAGACATTTGTGGAAGAAATATCGATCAAGACACTTGTGCAGAGCTTGACCTCGACTCTCACAGAACATCCTACACAGACATCTGCATAGTGTCTGGCGCCACCCTCCGCCACCATCCGCTACCCTCCGCTACCCTCCGCCACCCTCCGCTACCCTCCGCCACCCTCCGCTACCCTCCGCCAACCGTTTAAGACCATACCGCATTCCATCGTACATGAAGCTCTTCGTCCCTATCATCTGTTATAACCACACATGCCACACATCTTACATGATGTCCATGATACGGCTCATCCTCTTTTGTTCCCAAAACCGTATCGAATGTACATTGTACCCAATAACGTTTGAGAGCTTGGTCTCACGCGCACGGAATGCGGCGGTCGCACACTTCCTTTCCGACCCAGACGCCACCCACCTGCTCTTCATTGATTCAGACATCGAGTTCCAACCAAGCGACGTCCTGGCTCTCATGAACGCAAACAAGGACGTGGTATGCGGATCGTACCCGCAGAAATGGTTCGATCTTACAAAATATAATACTGCTCAAAGCTCCACGATGAATCCCATCCACCCGTGCATGAAGCACTCTGTCCACATAAAAGATGTCCCAAAAACAGAAACAGCACTTTCCGAGCCGTTATCCGTCATCTACGCAACCACAGGCTTCCTTCTCATAAAGCGCAATGTCTTTGAGCAAATCGCAGCAAGTTATCCTGAACGGCAGTACAGAAATGATGTCGATGGCTATAACGGTGCAGATCCAAAGCGTTTCTTTGATTTCTTCCCGGTAACGATCGAGCCAACAACACGGCGCTACGAAAGTGAAGACTATGGATTCAGCCGCCTATGGACATCCATCGGAGGCCAAATCTTTGTCATTCCAAACATTACACTCCGGCATCATGGGTGGTACGCATACGAAGGAAACCTAAAGAATAGTCTTGAAGCAGAGCGGTTTACTTTGGCACATTTGAACACGCCATGACCCCCAGCAGGAATTTCTCCCATCGGAACTGCGATCCGTAATTCCATTTCTGATACTGGACATAGTCAATAAAACCATAGACCAACGTGATCACCGCGACTACAAACAGTACTCGAGAGAGCTGCACCAATCTTTCATTTTGTTCTTCGGATATCATATTCCGTTTCCGATAGTAGTTCCGTTGCGTATTGATCAGATACACTACGAACACGATGCCAATGAACACCAGGTTGGGTACGAGCTGACTCTTGGACGATATGATAAACACGACGTAGATAAGCAATGCGATCGACAGTGTATGCAGCACGTTTCCGCTGCTCCAATCATTATCCGCCTCATCATCGAGTTTGCTGTCCCAGCTCCAGCCACCCTCAAGCATGATGAACACGAATACCAGAATGATACCCAGGAAGTGACGGAAGTACTTGGATTCTTGTAGGAACTTCCGCATCTGACACGACAGGATCTCATCAATATATCCACTCGTAATGACAGCATAGATCAGGAAAATGAACGCAAAACGTGATAGGAACGTGTCCATACTTCTTAACTAAACCCTACATAAAAATGACATCGCGTTGTTACCAGCGCTTTTTGAATATGTCGAACGTACAGCACAATGAATGGTGTCTCAACGTGGGTATCCCCGAAAAGCATCGTTTGAACTCCTGCATGGTCGTAAAAGGATTCGTGGCATGCCACTTATCATTCTATACGCAAAACGCCGCGATGAATGTCGCACAACTTGTGTCGCGTTATGCGTCATTTAGGAAGAATATTTCATGTTGAAGTCTATCAGAATGCCCCACGACATCATTGATCTGCAACACGAGCTCAAAATACGGAATGTCTTAAAGCTCGACCTCAACGCCACGAATGACGAAGGGGTGGAAGTCCATTTCATCAATCCGTCTGCCTCTAAAAACTTCATATACTTCCGCACCATCAGTGGCACAAACATCTGGAAAAGTGGAATCTGCATGTTTGAAAAACGTAGTAGCAAATTCAATGTCATCGAGAACAAAGACAACCTAGAAGACCTGCGTCTTTTTGACAACGGAAATAGAGTGGGATTTGTGGCAGCTGCCAGGAATCCCACCACACATATGTTTGACACACATATTGGCTACTTCAACGACGACTGTTCACAAATCGAGTGTATCATCGATCACATAACATCCGATGGTGCGCATATCAAGAACATCACGCCCTTGGTGGATCTGGATTCACGAAAAGTTTGGTTCATAGACGTTTTGACCCGAGAGGTTTACGAACTTGCTGGCACACGGGTGTGCAAGTGCGCCGAATTAAAAGCGGATGCATTGGATCAGAGAATGGCCGCTTATAGCAATGCGAGTTTTGGTACAACACAATATCTTCACATCAAAGACACCACTTATGGCAGTCTCATTCACATAACAAAGAAACTGGGATCAAGAGTTTACTATGTATATCTCTGGATCGAGATCGATATCAGGGATTGGACGATCACCTTTGTGTCACATCCGTTTGTTGTCCAATTTCTGGGGTTAGTATTTGTATCCCATATAGAAAAACTTGCAAACGGTGAAATACAACTGATGTTAGGCGTGAATGATGATCATACGTGCCGATGTGTAACAACCCTGGATGACCTTCGGATGAAGTAACATCGCAAAATTTCTTTTTGTTCCATTTGTAGATATAGATGAGCACATCCAAACTCCCAAAACCAAAGAATAAGACGGAACTCCGCGACCGCATGACGGCTGCAGGTATTCGATGGACGGAGGACATGACCATCGAACAATTGCTACTACGCGAAAAGGCGGCCAGTATCGATCCGGCAAGCATGACACGCGAAGCCCTCGCGAAGACCCCGAAAGCCGTCCTTGCCGAGGTCGTTCAATACAAAGGCCTCCCACCCCTTGCAAAGACGGCAAAACAAGCAGAATATGTAGATGCTTTATTCGCACTGAACCAGGCCGAGTTCGCACGTGAGCAAACGGCAAAGCATCAAATGCCGCTCGATGTTTTACGTAGAATAAGTGGTTTCATGGACAAAAGAGATCAGTTACGCATGGCGGTCGCAATGGGCGATCGTGATATGATTCGTGATGTCGTGCGTTTGAAAACTCCTACCGCGCTCATTGGAACCAAGGAGGATGGTACGATTGTGTCCGAACAGCTCCATACAACAGATCATCTTGCAATGAAGCTATATCGATACAAAGAATGGAAACTTTATAACGACACAATCGAAGTCGATTTCAAAATACACCCAGAAATCCGCATCTGGGACATGCGACCAACATTCAAAGTAAGCCTTACAAAAAATCCAAACGTCTCTTTGGAACTCCAGTTTGTCTACCGCACGCGCATGATTAGCGAGCTCATCAGCAATGTAGACCTGACCATGGACATCGAGACATACAAATCGGAACTAGAAGTCCTTGGCTTTGGCTTGAACTGGATTCTATCGTATACGCAACACAACATATTCAACTCGAAGTATGGAACGTCTCTGAACGCTTTTATCCTACCCATACCTCGCCCTGATACAACCGTTAACTTCACACACGCACAAAGGATGCGCTTCAAGGCATTTGATGACGCCTTCCTCAACATGGTTCGTAAATACAAACGCCGTGCACCCAAGGGCAAGCGGCTTGAAAAGGTTCCGTATCGATCATACAGGCTTCCGGATGACTCTGACTAGTTATCCAACATCTTTTCCAAATCATTGCGAAAGAGTTCGACATGTCCGTCGGGTTCAATCAAGCGGGACTCGAGGACAAAGATGAGGTCGTCTTCGTGCACAATCTCCAAAGGTACCACAATTCCAATATTTTTTACAAACGGATACGTTATGATATCGATCAGTGACCGCTCGATCATGTGACACCGGGGCACGCCGGGGATCGCCCTCTTGGCAATAGACAAGTATCCTGGTTTGTCTAGGTACGTGTAATTCAACTTGTACTTTCGTGGGTCAATGCCAAGTTCATTGAGCGCGTCCTGCATGGGGGACGCGCGACTGGCCTTGGTTTCACGCGTGATCTCGTACTTTCCTTTTTCATGCATAAACGGTGCCACAAGCTTCGCCATGCTATGCATTGGGAAAGCGATTAAGTAGGAGCGATGTGTGGCAGTTGTGGCGCTTGCAGGAATCCCTTTGCGGCTATAAAAGAGGTGCAGCGGACTGATGAGCATGTTGAAATATAATAACGTTTGTTTAACGAGTTTTTTGTGATGTGATCGCATATTTTATCGAAAAATTGACGAGAGTTTCAGGAATATGACAACTACCAAAGACAACAAAACAATACGACAATGTTCCTCCCTGTTATCCTGTGCGCTTCCGTCGCGCTGGCGACCGTGTCCATGAAAAAGCTGGACAAGTCGGCTGGGCGGCGTGTGGGTCGGAAGAAGACCTACAAGGAGGCTCTCATGACGGGGATGTAAATCAAAAAACAAAAAGAAAAACACAAAGTGCATAGCCCAACAGGACTTGCATTTTGTCCCTATTTTCCATGTGTACACGCAAAAAATGACTGCGGACACAAGATGAATTTACCTCTATGCCTGCTGAACCAAAATGAAAATCATCCCCGTTCGAGTGGAAGATATGGCGCAAGGGCCATGGGTTGTCTATGACGAAGGGGATCTTGTGTGGGTATCGCAGATTCAGACTCCTTTTGGAGAAGATAGCTGGCTGCGACCCGTGAAGGGATGTTTCCTGATTCCTTGCGATCTTGGAATTGTGCGAAAAATTCATCGACACCATGAGCATGTTTGGGCGATTGAAGTGGAATTTGGCTGTTCGGACGCGCCTGTAGGGGTGTATGTGGATGACGTCATGATGAACCTGACAAAGCTGCGCAAAATCGAGAAGGAATTTAACAGCGCTCGTCGCATTCAGCGGGCGTACCGTGTGCATTATGGAATTCGAAAGCTCATGGCGAAGCGCATCCAGCGGGCATACATACGGCACTACTTCCATCCTAGGAACCCAAATATGGTAAAGCGAATGCTTGATGGGTACATGCTTATGATGGAAGATTGTAAACAGCTTCGCTCAAAAAGGGCACGGTGTCGGTGATCCTCAAAGTGTAATGAATTCATGTTTTGTGGGTTAAAAATTTGACACAATTGCTACATAATTCCAAACGCAACGTAAACATCATGCACCTCACCATCTACACCGATGGCGCGTGTCAGCCGAATCCAGGTCCTTGTGGATGCGGCGTGGTTCTCCTCGATCAGCAAGAAAAGATCGTCGGGCGCATTTCGGAGTACCTGGGTGAGGGCACGAATAATCTTGGCGAACTGACGGGTATTCTGCGTGGCGTGCGACGCGCGAAGGAGCTGGGATATCAAAAGGTGACCATTTACACAGATTCGGAAGTGTGCCTCAAGATTCTGCGCAAGGGCTCAACGTCGGTCAAACCGCTTGCAGCTGTTCTTGACCTATGTAAGGAGGCCATGAAAGACATGGACGTACAGCTCGAATGGGTAAAGGGTCACGCTGGCATGAAGTGGAATGAGCTCGCAGATCAGCTCGCTAATGCATCGATTGCATTCCTGAATCCGCAGGTTCCGAAACAATCTGTGGCACGTGGGTCTGATTCACCGACAGAGATGAAGCCGAAAGCAGACGTTATTTATCTCAGGTGTCCTTTTGCGGAGAAGGACGAAGCAAAAGCGATGGGTGCCCGATGGGATGCGGCAGCGAAGAAGTGGGTCGTGACAGACACTCCTGACAACCGTGCCAAGTTCATTAAGTGGATCCCTTCATCAAATCACGACAAGTGAAATACCTTCTCAAAAGCCGAGCGATCACGCTCGCCGACTGTAAAGTAGTACGTTTTTGTAACCGCATTTCCAACAAGTTTTCCCTGTTCAGTTTCCCACGCACCCGTGTACGTCACCTTGTAGTTCCCTACCGTACTTTTTGCAACTCGAATCTCGTCATTGGCAAGGTTCCCGTAGAAGCGCCCATGGTGTCCCACATTTACATAGGTAAAGCCTGTGTCCGTCTCAACTCGAATCCATGTTTTGTCTTGTGTATTGGGTTTCGTGAGATGAATCACAAAACGCACGTTTGTCATTTCACTTATTGCAGAAAAAAGTGATTGCATCTGGTCTAAGACATTCATGCGTACATTTTTCAGGAAGTGCTGGGGCCAGGCTAGCAGTAGATATGTATACACATATCATTCACCTCGCTGATATTCACCTGCGGTCTGGCAATGTACAGCAGGCTCGCCAGGTAGAATACGAGGTGGTGATCCGGAATCTTGAGGAGCGTCTGTCACGGCTGGAGTGTGTTCAGAAAAAGACTGCGCTCATTGTGGTATGTGGAGATGTCTTTCACAACAAAAGTAAATTGGAAACGCCTACGGTTAAGCTTTGGACACTCTTTCTACAGACGCTTACTCGGCTTGGGCATGTGATCATGATTTGCGGTAACCACGATTTTCGACAAGAAGACCCCGAGTGCCCCGACCTCATTGAAGCGATGCTTGAAAGCACGGATCGTTCTGGTGTGTCATACCTCAAACAAACTGGCATCTACACGTTTGACAACGTGACGATCGGCACCGTCAGCATCAAAGACACACTCAAGCAATACGACACGTTTGGAATGGCCGACCAACTCCCTGAGTTCCCAATCCCTGCATCACACGAGACATCGGCGGTCAGTGTCGCCCTCTTTCACGGAACCATCACACAGAGTGCCCTGCCGAATGGCCAATGCATGGCATCGGGAAAGGGGTACCCACTTGAGTGGTTTAAGGGCTATGATCTCGTTCTGTTGGGAGATAATCACAAACAGCAAATCAATCACAGCGATGCACTCAACTTCTCTTGGGGCTATCCAGGGTCGCTTGTACAGCAGGACATTGGTGAACCCATTCTTGGCCACGGATTCCTCCTATGGGACCTAGAGGCGCGGACGGCGAAAGCCTACCACGTGTATAATCCGTACGCCCGCATGCGTGTGAAACTGCTGGATGATGCACTTCATGTCAAGGTCGACGCCGATACCTACATCATGCTCGATGAGGTCGCACAGGGCAAAACATTCCCAAAGACGCCCAATGTGCAACTTATAGGGACGACTGCGGATGAGCTAAAAGTCAAAGATATTCTCAATCAGCACGATATTCATCCGGTCGCGATCAGCACGGTTCTTGCACTGCATCGATATGCACACGGGACAGACGACGATAGGAGTGATGGCGATATGCCGACATCCATGAATGATATTGTTGGCAACATCGCGTCCGTCAACCACCCATCTCGTTGGCTCGAGTTCATTGAATCCACCGATCCTGCCTTGGCTACGCAGCTACGTCAAGAACAGTGGTTCGATTCTCCTGAAAAAATGCAAATGGATGCACTACTAGACGCTGACTTGCCGAAAGATCTCCTACAAAAAATCCAGGATCGCCGAGAAAAGATCCAAAGTGCGGTCGATGCGTACAGGAGTGTTCGCGAGAAGACCGTTGTGCGGTCGTCCGTCATTCTCAAAAACATGAAGTGGGACTGGGCGTTTTCCTATGGCGAGTGCAATTGGTTCAACTTTGAAAAACTGGAAGGATCCATTGCGGTGCTCAATGGGAAAAACGCGAGCGGAAAATCCAGCTTCATTGACACCCTTTGCATTGCGATCTTTGGTGAACCCGGTAAGAACCGAAACACCAACAGCGCCCGTAAGGTCACCACCGACTTTCTGCATACGCAGCGCCCTCCAAAAACCGCGATGCAAACATCCATCACCCTGAGCGTGGATGGGACGCTGTTCGAGATCCTTCGAAGCTACACGCATCATGAGAACAAGCACGACGACAACACATCACATGTTCGTAAATGCGAGCTCTATCGATTCGAGGGGGATGGTAGCAAAGTACGGGTGTGCTCTGGCACAACCATGGTGGATGCGTGGGTTGGAAAACATTGCGGAACGCTTGAGGATCTCCTGCGAACAACGGTTGTTTCACAGTTTGATAATTACAATTTCTTCATGCTCAAACCGCAAGAACAAAAAGACATGATCGACGCCGCTCTGAACATGGAGAGTCTGAAAGCATTTGCCAATATCGTAGATGTTGCTTTTAACGGTTATACGTACTTGATCGATGCACTGGGCACGGCAATTTCGGCGAGTGAGGCATCGGCAAAAGCTGTGGTGGTAAAGTACGAGGACGATGACGAGGACGAAGACGGCGCCAATCTGGAGGACATGGAAAAACGGCTGGACGATCTTGAAGCCGCCAAAGACGCGCTCGCGATCGAATGTGCGCCACAGCTGCAGAAAGGCACTCCGGCGCTTTCGGAGTCTGAGGTTTCGGCGCTCTTGAACGCCATGGGATCGAGTGGTGCGTGTGAACGCAGTTCTGTGCGTAGTCTCGAGACAGCTATTGCCCGCATGGAAGCGCAACTCGCATCACTTGCATGCGAACAAGTGCATGCTGGCGAGCTCTGTGATTGTGCAGAGGATTTGCGCAACCACGAGCGTATGAAACCAAAGATGGACTTTTCCATTACAGACCTACGCATCCGAGAGCGCCTGCTTGACCAATGGTGGATGTCAAACGCGCAAGCGATCCACGACATCGATCTACAGTACAAGACGTACGATGCAGTTGTTCAAGCAAATGAAAGCGCACAGGCAGCATATCGGACATGGCAGACGGAATGGGTCGTTCCGAAAGGCAGTTGGAATAGTGCTGGGGAGCGCTGCAGTGACGGGGCAGCGACTGGCGACGTCGAGCGATGGATTGGCGAGTACCGATCCTTTAAGGCCGTGGTGGATGAGAAACGCGCCACGGCTCAGTCGCAGAATGACTTTATTCGTAAATACGACGCTTATGCCCAAGAAGCCAGTGCGGTTGGCTGGGATTCCCTCGGGATTGAAAAATGCAACATTCTTCGTCAAAGAAAAACGGTTCAAGCCACAGACGCCGAATGGACGGCGCTAGCATGTAGAGCCGAGGCATCGGGTTTCAAAGATGCAGAAAGTGTGCGCATGGCAATCTTGCAGAAACTTGTGAGCGCCAACCAATCGCGATTCTCACGCCTAGCGAATAAAGTCGCGACCATGGACGCCATCGATGGTGCGGCCGTATACTCTCAAATAGAGGAACGGAACCGCCTTGTTTGCGAGCGCGCTTTGCTGCGCAAGTTTAGGAAGATGAAAACCATGGATCAGGTGTACCTTAAAGCGCAGCTCGATGAAGTTGCACTCAAGTTGAAGGGGATCGACTACCGCCAGCTCACGCGGATGCGGACAAAGTACGAAAAACAACAGCAAATGAAATCAAACATCGAGTTTGCAACGCGCTATGTGGGAGATGCACGGGCACATCGAATGAGTGCAGCGGAGCTTGAGAAGCTTCATGCAGATTGGGTCCTATACGAGACACATTTGGAGACAATGAATACTTACTTTGAGGCATTCCCAGATGCAGATGACCGCCTGCGATGGCGCGATGTGGAAACGGGTGTACTTGAGCGAGCAGGTCATGTCTTGCAATACTTGGTCGATCACAGAGACAATTACAGTGAGGTCAAACATCAACGCAATCAGCTGGTTGAGGCGGAGAAGCGCCTTGTAAAACTTCACAAGCGCGCATACGACGGCTGGGTCGCCCAAAGCCTAAGATTGAAGCAAGATGCCGACGTGCTACAGAATTACGTCGAGGTCGCAAAGGTGCGTGTTCATAAGGAGAACGAGCGACAGATCGTTGTGCAACAGAACAAAGTTGCGGAGAGGTTTGAAGCATGGCAGACGAAATTCGATGCGCTCAAGAGCATGCAGGTAGCCTATGAACTTGCGACCCTCAAAACACAGAGGGATGTCGCCAAGCGGCGCGAGATGTACTGCAGTATCATCGCTTGGTATGAGTACCAGCGCACCAAGGCCGCCACCATGAAGCTTCAACACCGCATCGCAGCTCGGCGAAATGCCGCGGCCTCAGAGAATCATAAGCGCCTTCTGGCCATCTATCGCGATGTCATGCAAAAGTGGGCAGCGACTCGGGACCTTCTCATAGGCATTCAAGTCCGCCTCGCGGAGAAACGCGGTGTCCTCACGTCTTCAGCCTCGAACTTTAAAGACTGGATCTATTCGAATCACATCATACCGCTTCTTGAACACTATATTAACAGTTTCCTCAGCAGCATCGATGACATTCGGGTGCGTATCCAGTACCACACGAAAGGACTGCGCTTCTTTATCAAAGATCGTGGAAATGAAACCGCTTATACGGCGTCAAGTGGCTATCAACAATTCATTGTCGGCCTGGGTATGCGGCAGGCACTCGCAAATGTCGGAGGCGCCGGGAATAATCTGAAGCACATGTTTATTGACGAAGGTTTTACCGCCTGCGATACACAAAACATCCAAAAGGCATCTGACATTCTGCAGCACCTCGTCGAGCTGGGTGGATTCAAGAGCATCATCATTGTTTCGCATCTCGAAAGCATCAAAGATGCGATTCCGGTAAAAATAAATGTGCAGCGAAAAGGGGCATTTTCACGGCTTCGGTTTGGATGACACAGAATTGCGGACGCAGGAACTATAGTTTTTTTACCGCCGGTTATTTAGATAACCGGCACCGGCAGCACACACAAGATAAGCACATTTCATGCCTACTCGTCATACTCTCAAAGCTCCCGACGTACCTTCCTGTCCCCCTGGAGACGACAGACTGACAAGAAAATGGCTGTTTGAGGCAGATGCGGCACACGACTTTGGAGATATGGGAAGAGTAAAAAAGATTGTCAAAAGAGAATCACTCATTGCTGGCTTAACAGAGCCTGTATCTGAAACACTTTCATCCAAATGCGCAGCCATGATACAAAGCAAACTATCGGAACTATTCATTCCACTTACTTGTCAACCAGACATGTACCATGAAAATAGCATCTTACATATGCTTTATCCAGATCATACTTCAACAACAGAGTTTCCGCCCAAAACAAACGTCGATAATTTTATATCACTTCGAGTGAATTATGGCGACCTAACTGCCCTTGTTAAATATGTCGACGCCCTGCCAGCTGCAACAAATCCAAAGAGGACTTATGTGAGTGACATATCATTGCTATCAGAAGATTTGTTGTGCAAAGCACTACTTGACAAGCGGAAAGAACCAATCATTAAAACCATTGCCACAGAGCTAGACCGCAGTTCTTATGCCGCTGAATCACCACCTTGTGTCAAAAGGTACGCGCCACCTCTAGAAACGCAATTATTAAGTCAACACGATGGGACACTCCATCCAAATACATTTGACCGGATTGATTATGTGGACGAATCACGATTAAGGTGGGTTTGGAAAGACAAATTTGGAATCATCAATGTCAGAGATATGATTCGGACGAAATCTGAACGTCTAGAGAATCTGAGCATGATGGTGATCGGCTTTTGTAACGCGCTTTATGCGAGCAACCCAAGCGGTTTCGAAGCTGATTTAACTTCGATATTCGAAGAGTGTGTCAAACAACTTGAAGAGCTTTATGGAGTTCCGCGTCAGCTCCTTGCAAATCCAAAACTATATGCAACATTCTTAGTAACCTTTAAGGCATTGGGTGACACATTGCAACTGAAACTAGCAACTCACACAAGCTCAGTGTTTTTAAGCAATGACCGCATTGCGTGTATGATGGCAGCGAGGGGTTTCAAATTACCAACTATTCGTACAAGCAAATCGTCCAGTCCTAGTAAAGAGCAAGCGGATCGGATCATTACGCTATACAACTTCCGAAAATATGACAATCCGGCCTTAACCGAATCCATCTCTGCGCACATTGTAAAAACATATGCAAACACCCTTCTGTTGTACGATGCTATTTGGGAAGCAACCTCTACTTATCTACATTTTTACACAAGCACAATAGATGGTATTCGAAATCTTCATATTTGGATGTGCGTTGACCTTATCGCGCATTTTACAGGTCAGTGTGCAAATATAACATCCGTCACGGTTCCAAAAGAACATAGAATTTATGCAAGACCGCATAGAGCTTGTAAAGCTGAAACTAAGATTTACAATTTGGAATACGCAACGATGAGGTCGCTTGTAAAGCTACTGGAATACATAAAGATGGTGTTCCAAATTATTGATCAGGTTCTTCTTAGAGAGGGGGCACATATCACTGTAAAAAATGAAGTATACACAGAACATTTGAATTACGGTGCACAACTTTCATGGAGCACGCTTGTCAACATATATAGGTCGAAATTCGAGGCATATTTGCCACATCCAGATTCTGTCTTTGTCAATACTCCCGCTGACAACATCGTCACATATGCTAGCAGTAACGTTGCGTCTCTTCGGATGATAGTGCAGACATTACATCAATGGACATTTGGTTTTAATGCAAGTACTAACGGTATGGGGTTCTTTCGTTTACCAAAAGAAGATATGACGTTTGCAGACATAATGAAATTCATTGATGGACAAACACTGTCGTTTCAAGAACTCCAACTATTTGGAGAACCTCTCCAAAAATACTGCAAATATTTGCTACGTCTGAGTAAAGTGAAACGAAGTACAGAACCAATCGTTATAGGTGGTCGAACTTATACAGCTGGTTTGGGAGATGCTCATATCGTCATTGAAGAGCTTGAGGGCATTGAGGAACACATGCAAGGGTTTATCGAAAGATATTCTAAATTTACGAGCGATAGGACGCATTTCTCAGGAGGAATGCGCAGTATGATGAATAATAGCTTCCGGACACCACATGCAACCGCAACAACCTACCACGTATCTAGGGTACAACCTAAAGCGGTGAAGAAACGTGTAGAACCCATAATTCCATTTTTGTCTGACAGTTCGTCGACACAAAAATCCTTACTACTTACAGACACATCCGGAAGTCGATCATCAAGCTCGAAAGACTCTTCACGGCCTTCGAGTCCCCTCCCTAAACAACTACCATCATTAAGTCGCCCCATTAGTTCAAGCGTTAGCTTATCTTCATTAGGCTCGACAGCAACAGGAAGTCGCCCACAAAGTGCAACTAGCAGTTCGAAAGGAGTATCTCCCAAAAGCAAATCCAATACTGCTGACATCCATCCATCGCACGCAGTTTTACGAAGACGACTGAAAGATATGGCGAGGTTGGATCAGCACGATTCATCCGGCAATACTTCGCCTCAACCACCGTCACCTCCACCGTCACCTCCACCTCCACCGTCACCTCCAACCACAGAAGGTACATCTTCTTCGCTCCCTCCCGTGTTAGACCTAGTCGATGTTGTCCTCGCCCATATCCTACGAAGAATGCATTCATTGGAATCAACAAGGGGGACTCAACCAACAGCAGCAACAGCACCAAACATTAATTCAGATCCTAATCTATTATTCTTGTTATACTTGAAAATGCAACTATTCGTTCACGTTTTTAGATTTGGTGTCCCTATTCTGGGCGAAGTCCCATCCTCCTAAATGTATCAATCGCTTTTGCAGTAGAAATTGACCAAAAAAAACATCATAAATTAAAAAATCAATCCAGATCTTCCATCTTCGTTTCAGGGGCATTTGACGTTTCAGCCGCTTCCGCAGCATCCGATTGCTCTTGCGGCTCCTCTTCATCGTCCAGGTTCAGACCAAGCTCCATCAGGCGGTGGATGCGGCGCACAAACACGGTCGGGTCTTCCATGTTGAAGCCCGAGTTGAGCAGCGAAGTTTCATAGAGCATGTTGATAAGATCCTTTGTCGGAGCGGCAACGCCTCCATCTGCGGTTTCTTTTGCGACGCGGCTTTGAATGGCCTTGATAATCTTGTGCTCGGGGTTGATCTCAAGGCTGCGCTTGCCAGCCATGAACTGCATCATTTGCTGGTTGTTCGATAGTGCTTGTGCCTTCATGATGCGTTCCATGTTGGCAGACCATGCGTATTCACCCGTGACAAGCACCGCCGGTGACGACGCAATGCGGTTGGACAGGCTCACCTTCTCAACCTTGGCACCCAGGATTTCTTTGATCGCGTCCACCGTAGGCTTGAAAGCCTCGTCGCGTGCTTTCTTTGCGTCTTCGTTGAGATCCTCAAGGTCTTTGAGAATGCTGTCCTTTGTGATGCAAACCATCTTCTTGTCCTTGTACTCACGGATGCGCTGCATCGCGTACTCGTCGATCGCGTCCGTCATGAAGAGTACCTCAATGCCCTTCTTCGTCAGACGCTCCAGGAACGGTGATGCGCGCACTTGAGCAATGGATTCGCCTGTGATGTAGTAAATGTTCTCTTGCTTTTCTTTCATACGAGTCACGTAGTCCTCGAGGCTCGTACGATCTTCGCCTGCCGTCTGTGTGCTGGCAAAACGCAGCAGCTCAATAAGCTTGTCGCGGTTCTTGTCATCCTCATAGACGCCTAGTTTTAGGTTGCGTGAGAAGTTGTCATAGAAGGACTTGTAATCCTCCGGATTCTCCTTCGCCAGATCAGTGAAGAGCTCGATACACTTCTTCACGACGTTCTTCTGAATAACTTTCATCAGCTTGTTTTGTTGCAGCATCTCGCGCGACACGTTCAGAGGCAGGTCATCCGAATCCACGAGACCCTTGACGAAACCGAGCCACTCGGGCACCAGCTCTTCGCTGTTATCCGTGATGAAGACGCGGCGCACATATAGCTTGAGGTTGTTGCGCTTCTCACGACCGAACAGGTCAAAGGGTGCGCGGCGAGGGACGTATAGGAGACCCTTGAATTCCATCTGACCCTCGACACTGAAGTGCTTCTGTGCGAGGGGATCCTCCCAGTCGTTCGTGATGGCTTTGTAGAACGTATTGTATTCCTCTTGCGTAACCTCGTCGGACTTGCGCGTCCAGATCGGCTTCTGCTTGTTGAGCTGATCCCACTCCTGGTATTTCTCTGTGCGCGTCTTCTTTTCGGCAGGCTTGTCGTCCTCCGCGACCTCTTCCACAGCACCGTCTTGGGGCTCTGCTTCTGCCGGTTTCTCAGTGGATTCGGTTGTTTCAGTCGAGTCCGTCGTCTCTTCGACCTCCACCTCGCGTTCGCGGGTGACCTGGAGCGAAATAGGGTATGTGATGAACGAGCTGTGCTTGTTCACGATTTCGCGGATGCGATGCTCTTCTAGGAACTCTGACAGATCCGATTTGAGGTGAAGATCGATGCGCGTACCTTCAAAAGCTGGCTCTGTCTCAGCGGCTGTGATGGTAAACGAACCGCCTGCAGATGACTCCCAAATTTGCGCCGGCTCGTCCGAACCGCGGCGACGAGATGTCACACGCACCTTGTCAGCAACCAGGAAAGCACTGTAAAAGCCGACGCCGAATTGGCCAATCATCGACAGATCTTTTTGGTTCTGCGAGCTCACGGCCTCCATGAATGCCTTGGTGCCAGAGCGCGCAATGGTACCCAGGTTGTCGATCAGGTCTTGCTTGGTCATACCGATGCCATTGTCCATGATGGTCAGCACCTGGTTCGCTTTGTCAGCGATCAGCTGAATCTGGAGTGCAGACACGTCCGCAACGGAGCCCGTTTTCTCCAGCGCCTCATAGCGGTACTTGTCCATCGCATCCGAAGCATTCGCAATGAGCTCGCGTAGGAAGATCTCTTTGTTGCTGTAGAAAGCGTTCACAATGAGGGACATGAGCTGATTGATCTCAGCTTGGAACACATAGGTCTCGGAAGTGGTCGTGGTCGCCATGGTGTGGGTTGGAAAACTAAGAGCGTGAAATCTTAAATGATTTATCTTCCGTGTTTGCAGAGAGCGAATGCGTACGGCCATCTTTGACGAAAGCCGCGTTTTGTTTTCTGCAGTGAGCGCGTTATTTCTTGCAGCAGTTGTCATGGCGGTGGTTTATCGTCGATTACAAACGGCCTTATCGCTTCTTGTTTCTTACGTACTTGTCGCGGCCATGCTCGTGTGGTTTTACAGGTACCCGACGATCCAAATACCTGTAGCCTCAAGCAACATTCTGTACGCCCCTTGTGATGGCCTTGTCAAGGCGGTCGAATACGATCCTGCCAACTCGAAAGTAAAGATCATTGTATTCCTCAACATTTTTGACCAACACCATCAATTCTACCCGCTAAGCGGACATGTGATAAAAACCGATCACTTTCCGGGGGCGTTTCATCCTGCGTACCTCCTTGAGAAATCGAAGTACAATGAAAAACAAGAAACAACGATCCGTGGTCTGAGCGGGGAGACCATAACCATCACACAGATCGCCGGTCAGATTGCCCGTAGGATCGTCAACAACGCGCGCGAAGGGGCGGCTGTCAAAGTGGGTGAGCGCATGGGGATGATCAAACTGTCCAGTCGCGTGGATATCGAGTTCGATAAGGCAAACTTTATAACTCGCGTCACTCCTGGCACACGCTTGGTTGCCATGCAGACACCCATCGCGTATCGACGAATGGGCTGGTGACGTCTTTTTCTTCGTTAGCAATAGGAGATATGCGAAATGCATATCTGGCCATCCTCCTGATTTGCTTGTTCGTTGCCCTTGTCATTGTCGCATACGGGACGATTCGGTGCAAAGTACCCAATTTTTATGATCCATTGACGTACTCGTACTTGCCTGCACCATGGAACAACTTTTTGGACGGCTGGGGCATTTCGCACTTTGGTTTCTATTTCATGCTTACCTACTGGTATCCACAAAATTGGTTCTATATCTTTTGCTTGGGTGTCGTGTGGGAACTTATTGAAGTGGTATTTAAAGACCACCCTTTCTATTTGAGCCGTTGCAACTATGGCACTGACCGTCAGGATGATCCGCATGCGAAATGGTGGTACGGCCGCTGGCAAGACATTGTCATGAATGCGCTTGGAATCGCGCTGGGTCTTGCTCTCAGAGCCAGGCGAGCATCGCCCTAAATAACATGACATTGCTCGGAGGCACACCATTTACGGAATTCACGAATCAGCGTGTCGCTCTCACACGGCATGACAAAGTTGCCGGCGAGATAGTTCTTTTTTCCTGGACCCACGTTCTCTTGTTGGCCAGTCAATGCGCGGATGTCTTGATCCATGATGCCATCGATGAATTTGCTCGTAAGCAGCTGATGGTGCTCTTCGCTGACTTTGTTTGGCAGCATGTAAAATAGGAGATTAAGGTGGGACTGAACGAAAGGATTGGCGGTCAGCTTGTGTTTGAACGCAACGTCTCTGAACAGAACGCGACTCGACGTCGGAGAGCTCGGCGCGACAAAGATGATGTTCTTGCGCATGACCGCGCGACTTGTTGGGTCTATAACACTCACGTCCACAACATAGGGCTTGATGAAGCGTATGTAGAGGTCGGGTGTGTCTGGGTGGTCAAATTCAAAATACCCGGAGATTTCGCGGTCGTTGATTTTCTTGAATTTAAGTCGAATCGGGCTCGCACGCATGCGGCTGCCCTGAAAACCATCATGTACAAAGTCGAGGTGTGCGGGATCCAGTAGGTTCTCAATCTGGAAGAAGTAGTTGAATGGTGCATCGAATGCATAGTCGGTGACAAGGTACTCGTCGGATTGCGTGTAGTCCTTCATTGGAGGAACGCGGCGGGATGGTTTCGTCGCTGCTGCCGCCGCTGCGGTGGGCGCTTCGAATGCTGTCCAAAGGACGCCGTTATGCACGATGCTGTCAAATGTTTCAATATTGCATGCCTTTGGGATTTTAGACTTGCCATGCTTCTGAGGGATAAAGGTGCATTTACCCGTAGCATCAAAGCGCCAGCCGTGGTACGGACACTCTAGGGTGCTGCCAACAACAGAGCCACTTGACATCTTCGCACCCCTGTGCGGGCAGCGGTCGCGTTGGACGACGAGTGTGTTGTAATTCCGCCAAACGACCACATTCTTGTCCATGACTCGTAGAGGGGTGGGGACGACCGATAACTGTTTCTCAAACGCAATGGGAGCGTATTTTTGCATCGCGCCTCATGTATGCCTAAATCTCATCTGCAAGATGGCTTTAACTGCACGGTGGTGTGGTGCGCATGAGCCACTTAGGGGATTGATCGCACATAATTCCAATGTCCATTCCAAAGGCTTGTAGACGCATCCAGCGCGAGCTGGCGTTGTATCGCAGCTCCCCCGCCGAGTTCATTCCAAGTCTCTATGTAGATGAAAACAATATGTACCGAGTGTATTTTCGGATCATGGGTCCGGCGGATTCCGAATATGCGGGAGGTGAGTATGTGGGGGTGCTGATTCTAGACGCAGATTACCCCATGAGTCCGCCCGAAATACGCATGCTGACGCCATCAGGGCGCTTTTACGTAGACAAGCCCATTTGCACTTCTTTCACCAATTTTCATCCTGAATCCTGGTGTCCTACGTACACATTTAGTACCATCCTAGCGTCCTTCCTTTCTTATATGTTGGACGATTGCCGAGCGTCACTGATTGCCGTGGGATCCGTATCTACCACGACGGAAGAAAAACGAATGCTCGCTTCCGAAAGCCAAGCATACAACGAGCGCAAGGGCTTTAACAAATGGAATTGGGCTGGAGGAACTTAAGCATGATCAATCCAGTCGTCAAAGACCGTCTGGTCGTCGTGTACTTTGCGGATTCCAAGCGCAAGGAACATGGGTTGTTCAGCAGGATAGGACACATACGACGCGATTTCCTTCCGAAGGACTTCGGCAACGTCAAGCTCATTGATGATGTCGGCCATTTGACACCATACGTCGTCAGAGACATGCCATGTGTCTGGAAAGACAACCATATAAATCTCATCATCCTCGCACGTCAGACGAATTCTTCTGTTTTGGGCAAGCGATCGGAGTTCCGATGGCTTCATGAAATCGCTGCTTGCGAAGCTTCTTGCAGATGGCCGAGAGTAGGCTGGTCGAATGTGTGAGGACTTGGGATGGAAACGCGATGCCGGGTGAAAGGTTGCCGGAAGGGTTGGCTTGCGGGCGGCAAATGGTTGGGTTCGGGCGAGGTACATTTCTCTTACACAACAACAAAAATTCATGTCCTTAACTTGTATGCGGCGAGTGCGGCTCCTGAATGCACAGGGCGCTCGGCTACCGAGTGGACGCGCGGTTTCTTGCTCTCGGCTTCGGGCATCCTTGAGCGACGTACAGGACACACGCGTGCTTCCGGATTTTTTGGAAGCATACACAGCTGTATGCGATTTGCCCACCGCAAAGAAAGCGTTCGCAACAAAGGCAGATTGTGTTCATGATATCATCTTCCCAAGTGTTGAGATACAGGAAAAAGCAATGGCTGTTTTTGAGAAGCTCAACGAGGGCGTCGGAGAAATCACCCCCTCCGTAAAAGCCGTACTCCTCGATTGTCTGGTACACAAAAACGTAGATGGTTTCAACGTGCTCTTGCAAGCGTATTTGGAGTACATGCAATCCGTTGAAATCATCCGGACGATGATGGAAGCGTGGCACCCAATCGGTGGAGTGGGTTTAGGGCTCTGAGGTGTGAGCTGAACACAAATGGGTTCTCGTGGAGCCGACGGAGCAAATACGGAGCCACCTGCTCTCTGGGACCAAATGGCACGTATTTGTAAGCTGTGTAGCCGTGGCGTATGATGTGATTGCTGAGGTCATCACCCATGCCTTTGAGTTGGGCAAACATGACGTGGTTATTGCCAGGCGCGACATTGGCCATCGCAAGCTTTACCGACGCTTCATTGTGCGTCGCGATCATGACGGCCGCTTGCTTCTTTTCCGTGAGTGGAAGCGTTGATAAGAGGCAACGATCATAGCATTGGTGTGTGTCTTTGGCGGTCTCGTGCAAAACGTAGGGGTTGCGTGCTCTCTCGTAATCCAGGTACGCTCCACGCACAAGTTTGATGCCAAAAAGCCTATTGGCATCGCGAAAACGCTCAATGTCAGAGTTCAGTAGCACAGGCGTGCTCTTCAAATAGCATTGGTAGGTGTTGATTACGCGTATGTGGGAAGGGTGGACGCCTTGCGGAGGACTAAACTCAAGTTGAAGCGAACGAATAAATGGATGAACCTCCTTCTGAATGTCAGATTGCTCGGCATCCACGATCACAGGGACACGGGAATGCTTGATGATATGCCGAATGTCAGACGTTGTGAGGGATGATGGCTTGATCGCAATGTAGTCATGTTGGCGTGACAACATTTGCGATGTGTCTAGTAGAATCGTTTTCGTGTCTGCGGAATTCGCTGTTGAGCCTTCAACCGCATAATCCAGAATAATGTGCTTCTTCTCCTGCCGTAGACGGTTCATCGTGATCGGAAGACTCACGTCGTCATCACAGAAGCGTTTGTAGATGGCAGAAAACACACGTGATTGGTAGGGAAGGTACACAAACGCCTTGTTGATCAGAGATTGGATCATTTGGTCACTTAACAAATTGCAAGAAGACGCCTTATACCTCTTTACAACTTGATGGAAAAAGAACATGTGTGGGATCTAGGTAGGTTTAGTTGATTGCGATGGGTGTGTCATAGCCAATGGGTTCCGCCGCACCCACGGTTGCTTTGAAGACACCGTCGATGATGGTCGCGTGGATCGTTGAAACATCTGCGTCGACGGGAAGCCGCCAGCGACGGAAGATTGGGCGAGGCGCATTGGAGTCGAGACGCTCTTCGGGTGACGGTGGGTTCACCATGCTGAGCTCTAGAAGACGTGGATGGTTGAGCACGCGCAGCTTCAGGTCATCCTTTGTATAACCGGGTACATTTTGCTCGATGACATAACCGGGTTCATCTTCGAGCTTGCGGAACGCAGGTGGACGAGGGATGAAGCCAGGGGCACCACGGCCTCGTCCGCGACCGCGACCGCCAGCGCCGCCACGGCCACCATGGAATGGACGAGGAGCGCGGGGAGCGCGTGGCGTACCAGTAGATTCGGCCTCAACACCGGACGACATTATTACCAAAATGCTTACAGGTTACTTGCATGCAATGTTTAAGCTGTTTCGCGAATTTAGAGGTCGTATGTGCGCTCTCCTTTACGCATTTCCCATGACTGGCTGTCGTCTTCACTATCACTTTGATTCCAACGTTCGCGCTCGTTCTGATGTACAAATGCGATGTAAACTTCATAGGCGTTATCCCACTGAACGGCGCACTCTGCGTTCGTACGTCCAGCGCATGCCGCGGAAGCTTCCTTGAAAGCTCGATCTACCATGTCCTGCGTGACACGCTCCTTGTGTGATGTTGGATCAATTTGCAGAGAGCGGACGATTTCATGCGATGCACGTGGAATGCAAAGGCGGGAGGCGCATGTGGTGCGCGTGGTGCGTGTGGTGTGAGCGGCGCTGCGTGTGGCACACGCGGCACGGAGCATGTCGTGGGTTAGTTTGGGATGATAAATAGCCTACCTGTTAAATGATTTTTATTTTCGCGGGTCATTCACTCGTGTCCCCGATGATATCTTTGCGCTTCACTTCATATTCGAAGACATTTGTTACATACGTTATTTCGTCATCGTTGAGTGCTCGGTTTTCGCGCTGGATGTGGAAAATGTTGTGCGCCATATTGGCGACACATGTGATATATGAGGAATGGATCTCAACGGGCAGGGATGACAAGAGGTCGAGCATATCACACAACAGCCCTGGGCGATCTTCGCAAATGAACTCGAGAATCGTGCAATGTACGTTTGGAATGTTGTAAACGTGAACCATTGTGTCCATGGGGAGGACAATTTGGTTCTGGTGCACATACTTCGCACGCTCGCGCTCGTCAATCGTGATCCCTCTGCTGAGCACATCCTTGATGTATTTGACGCGTTCCGGCGACAGGATTGTGTCCTCCATGTCCCGGACGTATAGTGTACTTGACTGGGAGCTGATAATGGCTTTTTGGATGTCATACGTTTCACTCCGCAGATTATCGAGCACATAGGGCATGTACCGCCAAGGTGCGCGAATTGTCACAGGGTGCATGGCTGCAGAACTTCGCTTGATCTTGAAGGGAAACTGGATCTGCTGGTTCATATTGTGCTACTTATGCACAAAAAACAGAGGCATGCCCTTAAGTCGGCGATGTTACTTGCAAGGATTCACAAGCTGGTACGGTAGGAGCACATCACTCACCGTGAGTTTGGTACGCTTGGCGTGCTTCATGCAGCGCAGACTCTGCACTAGAATGTCATCCATGACCTTATTGCAAACATCAGCAATAAGCAGCGAGCAAACCTTCTCAATCCGATACTTCTTCTCATAGGCTCCCAGCAGCTCGCGCAGCACGCGCTTGATCGCCTTTGGCTTCACCTGACCCGAGAAGGCGTCCGACTGCGACATTGTATGGTAGTTAATAGATTGGTTGCAACAGCAAGTGTGACACTAATACTCTCCTTTGGCCAGAATCATTTTTCTCCAGCTTGCTGAAATTTCTCTAACATTTTTGTAGTCGGACATACCCCAAACGCATGGAGGAGAAGCGTTTTGATTTCGAAGATATACGAGATGTGCTCTCTGGTGTCATGAAGGGATCACCACGATCTAAGATGTCCGCTCTGATGGCTCTGCGCGTGCACCGTGGGAACATCGATAACAACACAATCCTTTCGGTTCTTAGAGAGTTCTACCGTCAATTGCACACAAGTTTCGCGTCCATCCTAAAAAAGATGGAGTTACAATCTGGGAAGGCGAGGGTTCGCTCCCAACGAGCATATCACGGTCTCGATGCCACGAATGCTTCTTGGCCACACATGTGCTCTGCAATGATGGAAGCCATTACAGAGGCGGATGACCATCAGTTTCTGGACGTAGAACGTCAAAACCTTCCACAAGTAATTGAATGCCTCGATGCCCTCAAAACGGCGCTTGGTTCGTTCCGAGACTTGCATTCGAATGATCGGGACATGCGTGTTAAAATTATGGTCATAAATCGAGCATTCCAGAACCTCGGTGTGCTTCGATCGTTGCTTATGGAGCGCTATCGTGAACTCTATAGACAACCAATCCACAAAATATAAAATGCTTGGTATTTGAAAGTGCACGGGCATGACGTGATTATGATTGAACTTCGATCTCCCATGTTCCATAGAACTCCTCGGCTAGATCGACTGGAATGTTTGACCAGCACATCAGTTTGCGGTTACGCTCGTACTCCTCAGTCTTCCCTAAGCGAGCGAGATATGCTACACGCTCCTCCGGCGTTTGTGCCATGTAGGCATCAATCTGTTTTTTGGTGAGGACTCTAGGAATGTCATCACTCGGATCGCCGTTACATAAAACCTTATATTTTCTCAATGGTTGCGAAATTGCAACGCGTTGAAGAAAACTACCAAAGCTAAGCTTATCGGGTGTATGTTTCTCACATGTTTTGTTATCATCACATTCCCCCTACCCTGTAGGATGCAACGAAAACACACCAAAGATACTACTCATACACCAAGGTTTCTCTCAGGGCGAGTAACACCACCCGTGCGATTTCTCATATTAACGCTTTGATCGCAATGCAACGAGCCCCATCTATGTCGCGATCACATCGATGGTTGCATGAGTTGCACGCAAACACACGTTGCGACCCGATACCTTCATTGACGACCGCACAGCAACTGCAAACCTTGGTGGTATAGGCTTCATTGATTACCCGTAGGTGAGCATGGTACTGTTGTGCTTTGTACTCTAGACGTTGATGGAACTTGAACAAGGACAATGCCGTCAGACTGCGCTTTGCATGAGAGGCTAGGCCTTTACCTTTCCCACGGATGACCCGTTTGGCACTCATATCGCCAATAGAGATCGTTTCGTAGTTTCGAACAAGGTAATTTGCGGCTTTCCAATGCATGTCATCCACTAGATGTTTGACTTTGTCTCTCAATCGCCGGGCTTTGTTTTTATTTCGTACATGGTCAACACGGTACAAATACTTCATAAGCCTAAGACAAATACTCGCATGGTAAAATTGTTGTCGTTGAAAAATCAAGGGACAAAGAGCCGGAAGAGGAGTTAGTCAAGGACGTTCTACAGGTGATGAATATCTTTGTTGCAAAGATGAACGGTATGCGAAAGTACAAAAACAAGTAAAATGTATAGGGATTTCGTAGGTTTTGTGCTACTAGTAGCATACCCAGCTTCCCATAGGTCGCTGAACGGCAGGCTATAGATCTCGGTGTGGTCATCCTTCAATTGAAGATAGTCGTGGTCACTCGAAATGATGACGATTGGATGCTCGCTGCCCATGACCACTCGAATTTGTCGGAACAGAAGGCATGCCACATCGTCGGCTTCAAGGCGCGCATGTCCAATGGTCAGGTGTGTATGTGTCTCTTGAGAGCTGCCAACGTCGGGTAATTCGGACATCTCCCCATTTCTGTAACGCTTTTTGTAGTCGTCAAACACATCAATGCGCCAAATGGTCGACGGGCAGCAATCTTCACAGAAAATGATGTTGTTGGGTGCAATAGGTGTGTCACCACGTCCAATAAGCCCCCACTTCTTTTGGATTTTTTGGATGTCCGATTCCGTATGCTTCTTCAAAGCCTCCTCAAAACTGTGCTCGTTCGCACTCACGTTTGTTACGAGGTTGGTGAGCGCACTCCCTGGCTCGGTTGAGCCCCCGTTTCGAATCGACCACCATTTCGACGTCGCGAACAACCGACGGATGAAAAAGTAGCTAGAATCGATCAGGATCACCGGCGCCGCACGGCTTAACTTTATGGTCGGCATTGCGGACGGTTGGCATCCACTGAATCATTGTCTTATTTGATATCTCCTCCTTAGCTGCTTCATTTTTTACCAGATCACGGTGTATTTTGTTACGCTTCTTTTGTGCTCACTAGGTAAGGATGTTTGCTAAGATCACCAAATGGGTACAGCAGAAAAACTGCGCGCACATGCCGGTTGTACATGGAGCGGCACCTGTGAAGCCGCTTGCTCCGACAGCTCATCCGATCGCCCATAATGTCGGAGGCGCCATAACAGATCTAGATGACCACCTCTACGTGGTCATCCCCTATTTCAACTTTTGCAAGTATGAGAGCCGCACGCGCCTCCTGACCGAATTCATTCAGCGCATTCAACACCTGTCGTGCATTCGCATTGTGCTCGTCGAATGCCGCCTTGAAGGATCCGATTATCAGCTCCCCCTATTGACAAATGTGTACATGCACGTCCGGTGCACGACCAAACACCAGCTCTGGCTGAAAGAGAACCTCATCAACATTGGCATCTATCACATGCCCAAGACCTGGCGCTACGTCGCTTGGCTGGACGCGGATCTCACTTTTGTGAACGACCGCTGGGCGGAGGATACGATCGCGGCACTAAATGAGCACGATGTCGTTCAGTTGTTCCAGAAAATTGCATACCTTGGACCAAAATGTGAGATCCAAAAAGAAGACCGTGGGTTTGCCTACATGTTCAAAGAAAGCGGTAAAGCGTACACAAAGACGTATAAATATGGCTTCTGGCATCCAGGTTTTGCCTGGGCATGTACGCGCGGCGCTTACCGTAAAATGAAGCGATTGATTGATTGGGGCATATTAGGATCGGGTGACCATCACATGGCTCTGGCGCTCATCGGCCGGGTTGACCAAAGCCACCCAGGCGGCATCCATGCAAACTATGCGCGGCGTCTGCAAGAGTTCCAGGAAAGATGCCGAGGCCTGCGGTTAGGATATGTGCCCGGAATGATTTTGCACCACTACCATGGCAGTCTTGAGAATCGCAAATATCGTGAACGCTGGGATATTTTGACCAAATCAAATTACGATCCGGATGCAGACATTACGGTCAACAATGTGGGTCTCGTGCAATTTACCATGAAGGGTCGTGACCGCTTGCAACAGCAAATTTCAGATTACTTTGTCGGCCGTCAGGAGGATTCGAAATGAATTCCTGGGTTTCTGGAAGAGCACGGAGAGATGGGCTGCGGGCTTTGGTGTGTGGTTTGAAGGGGGTTTTGGGTTGGCGCCGAAATGTGTGCACTCCATTTGCGCGCACACAAAAAATGACTGCTGCATTCTAAGTTTTTGTTCACAAGTATCAAGTAATTCGAAATGGCGTCTCTCTACACTCGCGACGAGTACATGGACTTCGTGGCTCATTGCCAGTATTGGCTGCCGGAGGATCAGGACGAGATCATCGCGAAGCTGGATGAGTTCTATAAGAGCGGCGTCTGTGTGGATGACAACTACGGTTCTGGCGCGGGTGGGTCTGGCATATACATTGCGATGGCACTTGGCCTGACCAAGGTCGTGCGGTGGTTCATCGAGCACGGGGCGGACATGAACCAGCAGGCGGGCTTCGATCAGCATATGGTTTACAAGTGCCTGCTGTCGTGTGCCATCGAGGAGGGCATGGATGCCGAAATCATTCGTAAGATGCTGGAGGCCGGGGCGGATCCGAACGCGCCCGAGGATGAAGTGCACCCTCTGGAGATTGCCAAGGCTACGCGCAATGCGTCTGATCGCGAGAAGATTAGCGCTCTGCTCACGGAGTTCGGCGCCCGCGCCGTGACGGCGAATTGAGAAAGAAAATTAAAAAAGAACACAATCGGGCGGGGTGGGTTTTGTGGGTTAGCCCAATGGCAAAAAAATGATTAAGGTGTGTAAAGTGCTGTGATCAGACACATTGAAAAATATGGACGCGGTGGTCGTAAAATGCATGCATCCGGAATGCAACAAGAAATTGTCGCTCACGGACAATGTTGCCGGGAAATGCAAGTGCGGCTCAACGTTCTGTAAAAAGCATCGCGACGGCGTAGCACACAATTGTGTACACGACCATTTTGGGAGACAAAAAGAATTCCTGACATCCAATTTACCGATGGTGAAAGCGACCAAAGTCAACATGATCTGATTTACTTCTTCGACTTGCCGGATTTTGTCTGTTTCTTTGCTTTTTTACCGCCATTTTGCTTGGATGCCGTAGCGGCTCTTTGTACTTTCGGGTCGTTCGGGTGAACGGCGTGCGCACGAGTAAGTAGACCGCGCTCTAGAAGTTGTCTTCTCACAGCTTCTAATCCTCCAGGCGCATTGACAATCACTTTTGCGAATTTTTCGAGAGATGCTGGCGAAAGAGGTTTTGGTTGGGAAGACATGTTTCTACATAAGCATACAGAAATCTATTTCACAAAATAGAAGGGACGATATGCTATTCATGGAAGCCGATGGTTATCGGTTTCCCATGGTTCTGCAGCAATATGATTTTGAACCGGATCTTGTGGATATATGGATTGGGAATCCAAATTGTAAACCAAAGCCGTGCTTAAATATAAGTGTCTTCAAAGGAAAAGAGGCTGTCATCAATGATCTCGCGTTTTATCGTACTTGTAGTGTTTCTGAGAAGACATTCACAAGGAGTTCTAGCGCAATGAAACACCTTATTATGGCTGCATTGCGCTGGCTTCTGTCGGAGTATCCGGAAGTGGCAGAGGTGCAATTGACAGACAAAAGCTATTTTGGGGAAGATGGTAGGGTTGTCTTGTTACCGGAAAAAATGGTATTGTGTGAAGGAGCGACATGGTATCAGAAACATTTTGGAGCTGAGCCGGTTGACATCACACAGATCACGTACAAACGATACTTGGCTTTGCATAAGCGGTTCGGGGATAGGTTCAAGTCTCTGCCGATCGAAGCATGGTATGAAACAAATATCGCAGAAACTTTGAAAGAGTATGACGACTTCCTCGCTCGAACTCAATTAACGGGATCTGTGTGGAAGATTACAAAGGCGGTCATAATGTCATATCCTGTCTCGGAACCGAAAGTTACTCAAGGTGGCGGGGGCGTCAACAGAGGCAGTGGGGGTTTCTGGATGAAGGCCTGCCCAAAACATCGCATTCGTGGAATTTGGAAAAAATGATAGCAATACAAACACAAATGTGCATCCCATTTAAGCTATAACCCTTAGATTCTTTTGTGAGCAGTTTCAGTCATGGAAAAACTGTATTCTGAATGGTTCTGTGAGTCAAACCGGCATTGGTGGTTCCAAGCATCAGAAGATGACGACAAATATATTACAGAAGCTTTCGGGCATCTACTGGACATCCAAGAATACGAAACAAAAGCGCCTAATGTAGCAAAAATCATCCTGTACGACCAAATTCCACGGCATGTTTATCGTCGCGAACATGCAACGCATATTATCGAATTCTTCCTGCAGAAGGCTTTGCAGTATGCGTCCGAATACGAGCGCCAACCTTTCCTACTGCAACAGCTATCTGTCGAAGAATATGTTTTTGTAATGTTACCTTTTCGGCATTCTCTGAATGTGGAACGAATCCATTGGGTCATGAAGCAAACATGGGACCGTATCCGGATGCAAAACCTCAAAGGCCTCGGCGATATAGGGATCCTGAAGAAGTTCTTGAAAGCCACCTATGAGCGTTGCCCTAAAACTGTTTTTGGGATTCGCACCATGGGATCTGCGGATTCGGAGCAGGCTGAGTGGGACGCAGCGGCTTATGCCGACATTCTCGAATTTGCGCCAGCTCATTTGCTCAGCAAGAGCGTTGATTCCATGGCAGGCACAGCGTGTTACGAGCAAATGCGCACGTTTGTAGCGAAACAAGGGCAGAAGGCGTCCTCCGCGCAGCCCACTCCATGTGTGCTTGTCTCCCTCAGCGGGGGTGTCGATTCCATGGTATGTGCAGCGCTGCTTCAGCATTTCGGTGTGCCGATCCACTGTGTTCACATCAATTACTGTAACCGTGACATACGCGAAGAGGAATTTGTGGTAAGCTGGTGTCGTGCAATGGGTCTTCCTTTGAGTGTCAGGCGCCTGGACGAAATCCAGCGGGCGCCATGCATGACCTATGAGCTCCGTGATACTTATGAGACCTATACACGGGACGTGCGCTATGCCACGTATCGGGCTGTATGGCGCGATTGTGCAGATGGTTCAGAGGTACCGCGAGTTGTTCTGGGGCACAATGAAGATGATTGCTTCGAGAATGTCCTGACCAACATTGCCCAAAAACAAAAGATGGACAACCTACGTGGTATGAGTCAAGTGTCTGCTGCAAGTGGTATAATCTTCCTCCGCCCGCTGCTGGGGTGCTCAAAAGCCGATATTTACAGCTTTGCGAGGACTGTCGGTATTCCGTATTTGCGTGATAGCACGCCGGCGTGGAGTCAGCGCGGCATGATCCGTGATCATGTGCGGCCGACGCTGCACAAATGGCATCCGCGCATGGTTCAGGAGCTGCTGGGTCTCGCCGATCATATGCAAGAGCTGTACGGGTTCATGGAAGATATGATTGAAACTATTCTACAGCATAAAATCCAGAATGGAAAAGAATGCAGGATCACGATCCCTCTCCATATGCGATGCATTGAAAGCCTGCTCTTCTGGAAGCATATGATTGCCAAAGCGCTGTGCCAATATCCAAGCCAACGCGCGCTCACGCACTTTGTGACGCGATTGGGGCAAATCATTTCCAAGTCGCGCGACACACAGACAATAACTTGGTACCACATCGTGTTGTCTCAGTTTGTTTCGATTTTCGCTCGTGTCGTAGGGGGGGCGCTCGAGGTAACGTTTAGCTAATTATGACAGACACTGCTTGCCATCGCCCGACTTGCACAGGTCATCAGCATTCCCATGTAGACACCGGGTTATATTTTGCTTTTACTTAGTGCTGTGGCTTGCGAACATATTGGAGGATTGTAGAGCTCCATGTTCTCAATGAGGGCCATAATCTTGGTACAGCAACCATAATAAGCAGATGGATTCGTCGTCTGTGTGAAGTTGAGCAGGTCTTGTTGTATCAAGAAGAAGTCGTTTTCATACTTTTTGCGGAAGTCAGGCTCAAAGGATCTGATGGTCAGAAGGCGCTTGTACATGCTAATGAGCGTATCCAATATATCGTTCTTTGCTCGGTTGATCCAATCCCCGTTTTCATCTTTTACACGAAGCATCCTTTGTTTGCGGCTTCCCATTCGGATGTTGTTGTTATGGGGGCGGTTTTCCTGATCGAAATGCACATCTTTGACCATGCGGAATATCCCCTTTCCATTGAGCTCACGGAGGCGTTGATCCAAGTATTCAGGGGTCAACAGGCCCTCTAGATCTTCTTTACCAAAAGCGTTGATCTGAATCACAATGCTTTGCTGATTCATATTGACGTTGTTTGCCAAGACAACAACGTTGTTTGTCGTCAAAGGTCCAGATGGTGCTGGAAATGATGAACTAGGTGTCATTGTACTAGGTTGCTGAGGTACGGGTGTGGGCGAACTTACAACAATACCTGCACATTTCTTGACATGACGTCTCTTTGCCCAACGACTTGGAAACTCTTGTTTGCACTTGGAACACTGCAGTGAACCAGCCTCCTTGCAACATTTGAAATGTTTTGCTAGGGTCTTTGCATTAGCAAATAGCTTGTTGCACGATACACACAAAAGTTTAGTATCATCCAATTTTGCCGCAACATTTGGTTCCTCATGCGCAACATTTGGTGCCTCGAGCGCAACATTTGGTGCCTCAAGCGCAACATTTGGTGCCTCAAGCGCAACATTTGGTGCCTCAAGCGCAACATTTGGTGCCTCAAGCGCAACATTTGGTGCCTCAAGCGCAACATTTGGTGCTCCAACCAATGAGGATGTTCCGATGCGCTTTGCACACGATACATGGTGCCGATCACAATTAAACTTGCGAGAGAACTCTTTTGCGCAAAATACGCACGAGTACAATTGCGAGCGACATTGTATCTGGTGCGTTTTCATGTGTCTTTTTAAGTTCCAGGCAGACGGCGAAGCATAGTTACAATGAGGACATTGAGCCATTTTTTGAGGTGATGAGTAACTTTATGAGGTCGCTCTTATACCGAGATAAGAAAATACCGATGTATGCAAATTCCTTACCAGATTTTTTGAGCAATTTTGTGAGTTTGAGTAAAATATTGAGGGGGGGGGGTACCCCCCCCCCTCCCATGGGATGACCTTATACAACGAGCCCTATACATTTCTCCATATACCCCAGCGTCGGCTCCTCTACGTAGCCGAGGCGCGCATAGTAATTTTTTGTACCTTCGCCGGATATCACATACATATGATGCTTGCCGAAGGATTGTGCGATGCATTCCGCGCAATGCATCAGCGTTGAGCCAATGCCTTTGTGCTGTGCACTCTGGGTTCCCGCGGTTGCATCCGCGCGAAGCTCGTCATGTGTCGATACCGTAGTGGCGGTAGCTTGGATCTTTCCATAGACATGCAGCTCGCGGATCCACGCATGGTCGGGCGCGAGTGCAGGCGGCGCAAGGGCGGGCGCACGGGCGTGCGAAGGAAGACGTAGCCGAACGAAGCCATAGAGGATAGATTCATCTGGAGATTCGCAGGAAATGAAGAACTCGGTGCCACGTGAGCCGTTGTATTGGCGCACCATGTAGATCGGGCTACCCTCCATCGTTCGGAGTTTCACCTCGCGGCACCGGATACATTTGCAAGTGTACCCCGCACGCCGCATGGCATCCTGAAGACTCTGGCGCATGTTGGGGTGATCACCCGACGCCATGATGTAGTCAGAAGGAATGTCGCGAATAATGCGATTCAGACGAATCCAGGGGAATACCTTCCGTTTTGTGTCCATAAGAATCCGTGTCAAATGGGTCTCCTCATACGGCTTGAACTCGCCAGCTTTGTACCACTTTTCAATGACCGTAAAAGGCACCACCTCACATGGGTAGATTTTCCATTGATCCAGCTGAATATCCTCGTTCTCAAGTTCGAAGCGTCTCCATCGCGTGATCGGTGTATGGGTTTGGACGTCTTGTGGAATATTGAGGGTGGTATCATGCTCGGTGTGGTTCAGCAGCGTCTTGAACATGCGCTCGTCGGCCTCTGGGGTCGCCCCGGGTAGGTTGGGCATAAAGTGACCATCCACCTTGTACCCCCAATCCTTGAGCATTGCAATGGCCGCAACAGTTTGCTCGTAAGTACAGCGCCGATTGATCTTCTTCAGGATGGCGTCGTCGAGGTGCTGGATGCCGAGCTGAACACGCGTACAGCCATAGCGACGGAAGCGGGTGATCTCGTCGGGCGTGATGGTGTCCGGGCGTGTTTCGAGCGTGAGCCCAATGATTTTTGAAATTGCGTCACGGTTGCGGCGCTTTTCCTCGTCGAGCGAGAGACGCTCACGACGCGGCTGCGCATCCCAAAAGGTGTTGGCCGCGTAGTACATGTCTCTCATGAATTCGGCTTGGTAGGCGTGCGGATAGGAAGCCCACGTTCCACCCAAGACAATCACTTCCAGCTTATCCACCACATGGCCAATGTCCAGCAGCTGCTCCATGCGCCCCCACATTTGCCGAACGCAGTCAAATTCATAGCGATTCGCCCGAAGAACCCCTGGTTCCCCCTTGAGGTAGCTTCGAGGCTGTCCAGGCTCATTTGGGCAGTAGTAGCAATTCCATTTGCACGAGAACTTTTGTTGCTTGAAGACGCCATCGTCGTCGGTGTAAGATGGATACGGGGCCGTGAAAATGGTAACAACCAGCACCCCCGACGAACTCTTCCCTCGCTTGATGCGGAAGCGCTCTTGTAGCGTGACAAGCTCTGCAGGCTGGATGTGTGGGATGGCCTTGGCGACCTTCATGAGATAGGAATTCTTCACAAAGACTTTGCGAACCGCCTTGAGATGCATGGTAGGCTTGGCGGTTTCCAGCACCTCGCGCAGGAAGGGCTCGTACTTGGCCACGTCATCCGGTGTCACCGTGGTATCGTAATCGACTTTAAGATGATCCGAGAATTTGCGGTCGATGAAATCGACGTCGGCGATTTGGTAATCACACATGGTTTGTTGAGCTGAGATGACGGGTACGAGTGATTGGGTTACTGCTTTGTACGAGCTGTGTATCAATTTTTCAAGCGAAGGGTTCATGCACCAGCTTGGGCTAGAAAACAAACATATCTGTATAAGAATAGATAACAGGTATGAGCCCGGGGGTAACAGAAAATTCGGACAATATCAATCAGGTGATGAAGATGATGCACGCAGTTGTGCTCAAAGACCTTGCAGCACAACCCACCAACACCATGAAAGGGCGCGCAAACGCGCAATCCATTTTGGCATTACAAAGTACGACACGCAAGCTCGCAGACCCCATCGCCGTATATGACGCGCGCCGCTACATGTTCCGCGATGTCACGGCAAAATTGAATCGAATTTGGCAGGATGCCCTGAAATCAATCGATCCAGAACAGAGTGCGCTATGGAAAATGGGACGCATTGAATCATTTGAAGATGTCTATATCATGTTGGGGGAACGATTTGGGGCACCTCTGGATCTCAAACTGCGCGACATAGCAATGGTATATGATTTAGGCGTCAATGCGGATGGAGGGGTTGAGAAGGATATCGTCTACGACGAATTTGCAAACGCTATGCTCGAAGCGGACATGATTGTGAATCGTGCCGACCAAGTTCTCAGTGTGTTCGACACAAATATAAAAGAGAAGGTGTACAAAGCATCCCTCTTCCAGAAATTGCGCACTGCACTGGATCAACTTATGGACGCCCACGAAGAAGGCAAACTCGATGGCCGTGGCGCCATGTTTTCCGCAGTTCAAAAGATTGCCAAGATCTGCAAGCAAGGTCTAAAGATGACCAGCCCAGAGGGCTTTGATGCCATCACGAAAAAGGTGTTTGGTCGGCGACCAACGGACCGCCCTCGCGCGCGGGCGCAGAGTGCGCCAGTGTCGCTTGCCGAGTCGTCGAACAGAAAGCCTACAAAGGCCACGCGGCGACAATCGGCAGGTGGGCAGCAACGCAAGGCGACAAACACAAAGTGAATGCGCGACTTAAGGCGATGCCGCCATTGAAATACCATCATGTCTGACACAGCAGCTGGTAAGCAACATCTATCAATCGTCATTTGTGGTCATGTCGATAGTGGCAAGAGTACAACGACTGGACGCCTGCTCTTTGAGCTCGGTGGCATTCCGGAGCGTGAAATGGAAAAGCTTCGCGAAGAGGCATCGGCGCTCGGCAAATCGTCGTTCGCATTTGCCTTTTACATGGATCGCGCTAAAGAGGAGCGCGAGCGTGGTGTAACGATTCAATGCACGACCAAGGAGTTCTTCACGGAGAAATGGCACTACACCATTATTGACGCCCCAGGTCATCGCGACTTCATTAAAAACATGATCAGCGGCGCCGCCCAGGCCGACGTGTGCCTGCTGATGGTACCTGCTGACGGCAATTTCACGACTGCCATCCAGAAAGGCGACCACAAGGCGGCCGAGATTCAAGGCCAAACCCGCCAGCACGCGCGCCTGCTCAACCTGCTGGGTGTCAAGCAGCTCATCGTGGGCGTGAACAAGATGGACTCTGACACAGCATGCTATCGCAAGGAACGTTACGAGGAGATCGCCAACGAGATGAAGCACATGCTTGTCCGCGTCGGTTGGAAGGAGAGCTTCGTCAATGCGTCCGTGCCGATTCTGCCGATTTCGGGTTGGATTGGCGATAACCTCATCACGCCATCGACCAACATGCCATGGTGGTCAGGCATGGAGGTCGCAAATGCGAATGGCGAGAAGGTGCGCGTCCATACGCTCCTTGATGCGCTGAACGGCTTTGTCGTCCTACCCGAGCGCAAGATTGAAGCCCCGATGCGCGTGCCTATTTCAGGCGCTTACAAGATCAAAGGTGTCGGCGATGTCCTTGCCGGTCGTGTGGAGCAAGGCGTGCTAAAGCCAGGCGATGAGGTCGTTTTCCTGCCGACACACACGGCCGCGAACCCTTGCGTCGGCAAGGTCTTCACGGTCGAAATGCACCACAAGCGCGTCGACAAGGCGCACCCAGGTGATAATGTGGGCATGAACATCAAAGGTCTCGACAAAAACAACATGCCGCGCACAGGCGATGTGATGATCCTCAAGTCCGACAACACACTCGGTCCATGCAAAGACTTTACGGCACAAATTCAGACACTGGAGATCCCGGGCGAGATCAAGGCGGGTTATACACCGATTGGTTTCGTCCGTTGTGGCCGCTCGGCCTGCCGCGTGAAGGCAATCAATTGGAAGGTTGGCAAGGAGACGGGCGGGAAGAAGCTAGAGGCGCCTCACTCCCTCAAGTCCAATGAAATGGCCGAAGTCGTATTCGAGCCGCAGCAGTCGCTTGTAGTAGATTCCTTCAACCATTGCGAGGGTCTGTCACGCATCGCTTTCCTGGATGGCAACACGGCCGTCATGCTTGGCAAGATTGTCAAGACGACAGCAAAGTGATGGGTATAGAGATGGGTAGGGTGATAGGTAGGGGGAAGGGATGGAGGGCGGTTAAACGTACGCAATTCTTTTTGAGCCTTTTTGTAAGTGCAAAATGCGCATTGTCTTTCTTTCCATATCGGATCGGCCGGTGCTGAGCGATACCACATATACTCAGTTACGAGCGTATTGCGAAATGCATGGTTACGACGTGGAAATTCGCCGAGAGGCATTAGATAAATCGCGACACATTTCGTGGAGCAAAATCCCATTGCTGTTACATCACATGGAGCGTGGTTTGTACGAATATTACATCTGGATGGATGATGATATCTATATCACGGATACGCAGGTCAAGCTCGAGTCGTTTATAACCGACTATGGCTTCGATCAAAGCGATGCCGACCTCCTATTGTCTGCGGATGTCGTGGATGAGTGTCCTTTCAATGCGGGTGTTCTCATTGTCAAAAACACGCCTTCGGCAACTCGAGTATTGCAAGAGACATGGAAACTCTGTGATCGCTTACAGAACCACTTTTCAGGTCTGTGGGAGCAAGATGCGTTTACGTACTTCTATCAGCACATTGATTCGAGCCGATTTTTGATTGTCCCTCACCGCAAACTCCAATCCTTTTGGAAGGATCACGGGCTTGTACCAGAACTCAAGTGGAGGCCGGGTGATTTTGCCGCGCACATAACAGGCATGCCGCTGGAAAAAAGATTGGAAATGCTAAAAGAAATACAAGTTCTGCAATCATTTGACAAAAGTTAGCCTAACGGTCGTATCCTATGCCCTTCTACAAGGATTATTACCTTCCAGAGGAACTAAAATGGAAGCCTGGCGATTTTGCCGCTCATTTCACGGGCATGCCTTTAGAGAGGCCATTGACAGCTGTTCAGGAAGTGCAAGACCAGGTTGCACAACATGCGAGAATGTTTTCATGATACGGCTCGTTGCAAGTCGTGTAATCTCTTTACATGTAACCAGTATGTTTGCACGACTTCCTGCTCTACCTCACAGATGTCCGACAGTTCTGCAGCACTGAAAGCGTACTTCAAATACGCTGCAACCAGGCGCGTGTGAATGATATGGTAAAATTGCCCGGTAGGGTTTTCACCAACGTGAAATTTCTGAACATGATCGTTTTGGTCGCCAATGTGATATATCTCGAACACGGGATGTAAAAACTTACTCACCGCATCGCGGAAGGGAATTACGATATCGCTCTGACTAAATCCACCTGCCTGCTTGATGTTCCAATCGAATTCCTTTTGCGAGCCGTTTCCATAATCCATGTAGAGCAAGATAAAGCTGTGTACATGTTGTCCAATAAAACGGGCAGTGTGCGACTTAAAATAGGGTATATAAATGCTTTCGAAATATTCCGCTCTGTCTTCATAGATAACTATGACATCACAGAAGTACTTGAATCTGTGGTGCAAACAAGAACTTGTATTCATTTGTAGGATTACATGGTCATAAAGGGATTCGAAAGTGTTATGCAGTTTCGTCGTGAAACGGCCGCCGTGCAGCAATGTATGCAGGAACTTTATATTGTATCGGAATCCATGGATAAACGATGAGGTGCCAATCTTATAATCCGACGCTTGCATGAGCGCACCGACAAAGTACATGTTCTTCACATTCTGGCTTTCGAAGCGTTCGTTCAGTAAAGGATATCCAGATTTACCATACATAAGATCCGGGATGCACGAGGAATCGAAGATACTTGAATCAAATTCGAATCCCCCACAATAGATCACAGCGTGCAGACGAGATTGATGATTTTGCAGGAACTCATGCTGGAAAAGGATGGCGTCTTCTGCGGCGTAATCATTCATGTAAATGATATTGCCTGCCTTGAGGTACAAGGTGTCCAGGAAGCCCATGTTGACAGAACGAAGATGACCTGGATAATGTGTTTTCCAGGCAAACTTTGCGGGGCCGACGACCGCGATTGATTCCGTCACGTCATTGAGATAGTTTGCGATTTCATATGCTGCGTTACCAGATCCAATGATGGCGATCGATTGACCCTTGAAAGCATCTTTTTCCATTGGACACGTTTCGAGAGATCAAGCAGCGAGAGATCAAGTAGATGTCCATTGGGACAAAACAACATCTTTTCTTAAGTAAACATTTCGATTTAAGTGTCTGCAATAAGTGCGAGTAGCACCGCGAGTATTTAAGGATGTTATAACTCTGCGTTTATGCCTATGGAAACATCATCCCCATTTAAATACAAGTAATTTGCACCTGTTGTTACGGCACTTATTATTAGGAAATTTGTATCGCATAGTAGGGTTGGCCCACTCGTTAAAGCCGATGCGGCTGTGAAGCGATTTGCATCAATGTAGTCAGCTGAGCCAACTGCTCGCTTAGTTACTTTCAAAGCCACACGCGGTCTTTGTTGCCATCCAGCTGGACCATAATACTGAACTACTTCACCACCCGTCGATGATAAATATTTGATAACCTCATAATACCTCTGGCACAGTTGTAACTCCACAGGATAAGGTCTTAATTCAAAAGGCGTCGTTATATTACCCTTCTCAACCTGTACTTGGGCAATGTCAATGGTTTGAATGGTGTTCCTTGGAAAATAAATTTCTAAAATTAAACAATTATTCGTTCCTAATGTTTTTCCACTGATACTTGGAACGGTTGTAGTTACTGTATATTTTGTCCAAGAAGTTGATAAATATACTGAATTAGGAGTTGTAAATACAGACGCAGAACCACCAGCACCAAATTCTTGACGGAATTGCACAGTAATTCCACGTGTTGCGTCTGCTTTCGCATAAAACGATATGGTTGCTGTTTGACCCGCTAGATTTCGTACGCTTTCAATTGGTTGTTGCAGCACATTATAATTTCCACCTGTTCCTGCGACACTTTGATTGTACCGAAAGAAATAAGATGGTTCATTGGGAACATCTGTTTGACCCAATGTAAAAGCTTGCTGTGATACCGTCCGTGTTGCTCCCGTACCATCAAAAGCACATCTCCATCGGTCAGCTGTGTATGTAGCATTTAATGTGACATTAAAACTCGTTCCACGTTGCCATATATCAAAGTTGCCATTAATAATTCGATTCCTAAACATCCCCAGATTGCCTGCACTGATGTTCCCTGAAACAAGAGCGTTTCCTTGAATATGTAAGGACTCTATCGGAAGGGTGGTCCCTATCCCCACATTTCCATTTCCATCTACTACTACCTTACTCACACCCCCATCTCGAACATCTAAAATCCCTCCTGTACCTACTTGATCAATAATGACACCAGCCGTGGTAGAATTGGGACGAACATGAAGCGCCGCTGAAGGAGCCGTCGTCCCCACCCCTACATTCCCACTTACAATCATATCGCCTCCCTGAACATCCAAGAGCTTTCTTGGCGTTGTGGTTCCAATGCCAATTAAACCATCATTCGCGACTTTAAAAGCAATCGCCCCACCATCATCATAAAACTCTGCGATGCTATTTGCTCCTGTTTGTGTGACCTTCAAAGCAGGACCTGTGCCGGAATTTTCAATGATCATTTGTTCCGTATTGCTCGTAACCGTGTTTAGTGTGACAAAATCACCCAAAATACTCATGTTGCTCGCGGTGACGGTTCCGGTACTGAAAATGTTGCCAACCACGTGACAAGTGGCTTGTGGAAGGGTTGTTCCAATCCCGATGTTGCCTGACACAATGGCGCTGCCGCCTTGGACATCCAGAAGCTGTCGAGTTGTTTGTGTGCCGATGCCGACGTTGCCCGCTGCAAAAGTGGTTCCTTGGACGTGAAGTTTTGCCTGTGGGGTGGTCGTGCCGATGCCGATATTGCCAGTTGAGATGCTGTCCAACACGTGTAGCTTGCGTTGAATTTGGAGCTGTATATTATTGTCAGGTAGCAGTGAATTTGTTCCAATCCCGATTCGTCCATCAAAAAATTCATTGCTTGCAAAATTGCGCTTTCTAAGCGAGAGCAGTTTCATCGCTACAATAAGCGCAGAAGAATGCAAGGCTCATATCTCGGCAATGCAACAGCGGACACCACCTCCACCATACTTTTCAATGGTATCAAATGGTACGGAAAGGATGTTCCCGAGCACTTGCTGCTGAGCCTCTGTGAAATGCTTCCTGGCGTTCTCCGACATGACGGTATAACGCTGTCCAGAGGCACTCGTGAGCTCGATGATGTTCGCGCAATAGGCGCGCATCTGATCCACGGAGATTTCAACAATGGTCTTCCCGGAGCTCTCCAGGTCTTTCATGAGGTTTGGTTGGTTTCCTGGTGCGACGGCGTCCTTGCATATAACAATCCACGAATGGCCGATCGCCATGAGCACATTGGTATGATACACGGGTTTGCGCGCATGCTCGGAATGAAAGAACACGATCCTGTGATTGAAGTGCTCCGCCAATTTGCGGAGCATCATGAGGTGTGTCCGCTCACTGAGCGCAGCGTAGAAGACGCGCCGCTCGCGGTCAATGACGAGGGATCCGGTGCCCTCCAAGAAGTTGTAATAGAGTGGTGTACGGAGGTCGATCGTGCGCATGTCTGCTCCTGACCGTGCATACATCTGTGTGATATAATCACAGATATCGTGGCGCACTTCAATGCGACGGTTCTCGAGCATCATCGGATACAAGACCAGGCGGTGGTCTTCCGTCTCCGGTGGATGGTGCACACTGACCCAATTGTTGCAAAAGAGGGCGTCAATCGCGTCTGGTTGCGTGTTATCAAAAACATGTACTGGGATTGAGTGTTTTTGGAGGGCTTCAATAAGGAAGTTATGCTCTTGCATCGCGCGCTCCTGAATCTCGGAGGGTGGGGGCGTGCTTGCATGAATGAAGGCATTGGTTGCACATGCGTCGCGGTTCACGTTAAAAAACTGGGGGCGAATCATGAGGACATGGGTCGGGTTGGGAAGGCCATGTGGCTTGGGAGGGCGATACGCTCTCTGAAGTCGCGCCAACGGATCTGCGAAGAGTTTCCGGACGGTGCGAATGGGCTGCATGATTGCATATTCAATGGAGCACTGCTTTAAATTTAAGGGTATGCTACTAGTAGCACAAAACCTACGAAATCCCTATAGATTTTCCTTGTTTTTGTACTTTCGCATACCGTTCATCTTTGCAACAAAGATATTCATCACCTGTAAAACGTCCTTGACTAACTCCTCTTCCGGCTCGTTGTCCCTTGATTTTTCAACGACAACAATTTTACCATGCGAGTATTTGTCGAGCAAGTCTTCAAACAGGTCATACCCAAAGCGCGCCAGACGATCTTTATGCATCACCACCACCTCGTTCACTTTCCCTTCGATGATCCAATCGATCATTTTCCGAAATCCGCGACGATTCATGTTCATTCCAGAGCCTACGTCCTCGACCAAAAAATAGGATGGGTACTGTTGTTGCAGCATACGTTTCTGTCGTTCCAAATCATTCTTTTGACCTAATGAAGAGACACGTGCATAAATGATGTTCATACGACCGGAAGGGACGCTCGCTTCGTCATAGCACTGCTCCAACTGACAAGATGCAGATTGACGTTCTTGAAGATACTTCTTCACATTGTACATTCGATGGTTTGCGGGCGTGCGAATGGTTTCGATCCACCCTTTCTTTTCCCATTGGTACAACGTTTGTACATGAACACCCAATATTTCTCTTGCTTTTTTAGAGCTCATGAAGCCACCACCCTCTGTCATTGTTTACTTGTCCCTTTTCTGTTGACTTACCCCTATATCCTTTTTCAAAAAGACATATAAGGAAACACCAATCTATAGACAAATAGGAAGATGGTATGTTGTTGCGACAGCAGTTGCCCGTGCTGCAGCAAAAAATTCGACAAGGGCAGCATCGAATATGGAAACCACCTGAACATTTGCATTGGACAGCAAAACAACCATTTATTCAAGAATGTACGAATGTAGAACCACTCAAAGAAGCCCTGTCCGTTGTTCACAAGGAGACATTTCCCGATAAAGTCGTTCGATGCCAAAAAATCAAATTGCACCTGAACGCTCTGCAACAAGACGTTCTTAAACGATGGTGCTATGCCTACGTTAAGATGTACAATGCAGCACTCCATTGTGTGAAGAGATTGTACCATCAAAATAAGGTCGTGTTGACGAACTTCCAAAAGTTACGTACATGTCATATGAAGTCCATAAGAGACGAAATCATTCGTACATCCTTTGTTCCAAAATATGGCTCACACACGACAGTCAAGACGCATATGCTGGATGGTGCGATCCAACTTGTATGTGCGAATTACAAATCTGCATTGAGTAATTATAAAGCAGGAAACATCCAGCATTTTCGGTTACGCTACTGGCGTAAAAAGACTTTGTATCGCTTGGACGTGGAGCCAAGCTATATAAGCGCGAACGGCATTTGTGTCAAAGTACTCGGCGCAATGAAAGCGACGTATGACGGCCATTTGTTTGATTGGAACACGGTACATAGGACGTGTCAAGTGCAGTACGACTCGAACGATGGCTCATTCGCACTATTGGTTCCTTGTGATCAGAATGCTCAACCTCCTGCCGACGAGAGGAAACCTTGGATTGCTTTAGATCCTGGGATCCGAACTTTTCTGACAGGCCTGTCGCAATCCGAAACACTAAAAATCGGCGATGGCCTATCAAACAGGCTAATGAAGTATTTGTACCGTGTTGACCATGTACGAAATAAAAACAAAGCCCGGCGATTGAGAGACAAAGTCAAACATCTTGTGGATGACATGCATTGGAAAGCCGCAAATTACCTTGTTCAAAACTACGAAACGATCTTTATTGGCGATATGAGTGCCAAACGGGTCATCCGTGGGAAAGGTAAAGGCCTAGCCTCCCATGCAAAGCGCACTCTGATGGCATTGTCCTTGTTCAAGTTCCATCAACGTCTAGAGTACAAAGCACAACAATATCATGCTCACCTACAGGTGATCAATGAAGCCTATACCACCAAGGTTTGCAGTTGCTGCGCGGTTGTCAATGAAGGTATTGGGTCGCAACGCGTGTTTGCGTGCAAGTCATGCAATCATCGATGTGATCGCGACGTAGATGGGGCTCGTTGCATTGCGATAAAAGCGTTAATGTGAGAAATCGTACGGGTGGTGTTACTCGCCCTGAGAGAAACCTTGGTGTATGAATAGTATCTTTGGTGTGTTTTCGTTGCATCCTACAGGGTAGGGGAATGTGATGATAACAAAACATGTGAGAACCATACCCCCGATAAGCTTAGCTTTGGTAGTTTTCTTCAAAGCGTTGCATTTTCGC
>Ga0255144_1000036_pt1 | contig 77999 bp, 73 predicted proteins | sample Atl_Cont_RepA_8h_FD_183633 | JGI IMG/M metagenome (GOLD analysis project Ga0255144, IMG submission 183633) | Freshwater microbial communities from Altamaha River, Georgia, United States - Atl_Cont_RepA_8h | ecosystem: Environmental > Aquatic > Freshwater > River | place: USA: Georgia | collected...
TATATATTACCCTTTAGGCCACTCATAATTTTATGAAGTTTATCTAAACTCCAATTTTTGCCACATTCTCTGCACTTGACTTGAAACTTAGAATATATCTGTTCCTTGCCACAGTTGTCGCACGTAACATATTTAAATTGTTTATGTTTTTTATCTATAGACTCAACTTGTAATGCGGCCCCGCCAAACCTAGAAGATGGTTCTGCCGCCCCACCGTAGCCAGCAGTTAACGCTTTTTTAACAGAGGCCGGCATGCGCATATTAAAATTCTGCATGTTGTTCATTAATTTAACAACATAAGGATGAGTTTTTATAGAATTCGGATCTTCTTTATAGGCTCTATACGTGTTGCTTAAACCTTGATTATGGGCGTACGCAAGAGTTTCATGAGTTACCGGCACTCCATTTATTCTCAATCTTTTTGCGTTATGTGCGGTCAAAACATCATCTATCTCAGATTCAAAGACAGGATCATTGATGAGTGCAGACGTGATCTCCATATGATTTTTTTTAACATGATCTGGTGTTTTTGCTAATTTGTAATACTGTGGATATTTTTTTCTAAGCTGTTTACTGTGCTTAAACATCTCTTGAACGCTGTATGGCATTATTCCATATGTGCCACCGGCCCTCATACCATAGTGCATGCTTTTTCTGTCTTTTACAACATTATGATCATCGGCCATAATTGCACCAGAAGATTCTGTTTGACCTTTAGCTTTTTTAAAGACATTTTTAACCATGTCAAAAAGCGAAGATCTCTGTTGCTTAACTTGATTTTTATTAACAGCCAGATTAAGTTGAGGTCGATTTATTAAGTGGCCATCCACAGATGTATGAGCAGGTGAAGCAACCGCAGATGCAGCGCCTAATGCACCAGCTACCATCATTTCTTTTAGCCCTTTATCAAGATCTTCTTTTTCTGATTTAACTAAATAATTTATCTTGTGTATGTTGTTTTTTATTTTTTGAGTAAGAGCATCTTCAACTATGTCTCTTTTTGATGGCAATTCAAAATTTGAATTTTTGTCTATTATAGAGAATATCTTTTCAAGATTTTTTTCTACTCTAGTGGCAGATGCATCTCTCGCTATATGCCTAAAAGATGGAACATTACTTTGAGCAAGATGCATAACAGATTTAATTAAAACCATGTCTGCAGTTTCGTCATAATTTTTTACTAAATCTATGGGCTCAACCAGAGTAGCGTTGTTAGCAGGAGTAAATGTCAAAGCGACGGAGTGTATTTTTGTTCTTGCCAATAAAGAATTATCAGAAACCCCTCTTGATATAACTCCTCCCTCTACTGAGGCTTTTAATTTTAGAGGGACATCGTGTTTATGTATGTTTCTTAATATTGCGGCTGCAGCTTTAGCGTTAGGATGATCTTCGTCGTCGTGCAAGAAACCCTTTACATAGATATACGGAGCCTTTACCTTATCCCAATAATATCTTTGTCTGTCGTCTTCGCAATCATCTTTAGAGAAGATTTTCTTAGCAAGAGTCACAACACCTATGCTATTAAAAAAACCCTTACCGTGATTATCATTGAGCTTTTTTAATTCAGATATGTCTGCGCCCTCTACGCTAAGCATTTCTCCTTGCGTATCTCTTAATTGAGAGCCGGCGCACATATCAATTTCTAGAGGTTTCTTTGCCATACTATTTTATATAGTAACATATAGCAGATTAAAACCTCTCACGCTTACTAAATATAGGTTTTAATTAAGGTTTATCTGTATATTTTGTAATCTTCTTCGCTGGCTTTATCAGAAATAATGCTCTCGTCGCCTATTGCTTTTTTTAAAGATGTAAATTCTTCTGTATTTTTAATTTTTGCTAGAGCGCTTTTTTCTGTTTTTTTAACTGTCTCAACCGAGATACAATTAAGGGCGGCTATCTCCACGTCAGCAAGAGGTTTATCCGGTGCATATTCTTCTGCGTATTTAAAAAAACAATAATTAGCTAATTGATGGTTTATTGCCCAAGGGCAGCCAGGTAAACTGGCCTCTTCTTCTTCAGAAAGCTCTTTTCCAGCTGTTCTTATAGCCTTTAATCTTAAAACCGCTAAATGACACCAAGTATCAGGTGTTTCTTCTAGCTCCCTTGGGCATCTACAATCCATGTTACGCTGTCTCGCTTTGTTTAGAAGGCGCTCTAATACCTAAAAGCTCTACTGTGTGCGTTACGCCATTTAATTTAACGTCAATTTTAGCTCCCACTTTTTTTCCAAGAAGACCAGAAACAAGCTCTGGCACTCCAGCTTCAGATAATTTAATACGAGATCTAAAAATACTATTTTCCATGTTTTCTGTGACAGTTGTAAGGATAACCGTGCTATCTTCTTCAACTTGTTCTGCCACAAGCAGATTTGTTTCAGCATCTTCTTTATCTGAAGCATCATTAAAATCTTTTAATCTAAGAGAATCTACCTCTGTAGTAAGTGCCGCAACGTCTAATTGAGCCACCTTTTGAATAGCCAGAATTTTATACTGCAATTCGTTAATTACCTTAAGAGCATTATTCATGTCTCTTTGAATCTCTTTTTGATTTTCAAGCATTTTTTGAGATAGCATCTGATTTAATCTCACTGCCATCTGTGCATTTTTTAACTCAGACTCAATAGTCTTAAGTTTTTCTTTCTTAGAGGTTTGTGCTTGCTGTCTAAATCCGTTCATTTTCTTGTCTCCTTGTCTTTAAGTCTTTCGCAAAATAATTTTAATATTTTTACTTCCTCTCCACTAAATGAAGCAGGGGTATCATTGCCAAACAATTTATCTAACTCTACATTAAGAAATTGTCTTATGGATTTTTCTACGTCATCATAAACTGGACTTTTAATCTTTATTATCTTTTTTGACAAGATATCATTTATAGCATTAGCTTTCTCTAGTTTAAGCTGCTGAGAAGTTTTAGGTTCGTTTGAAGATACTTTCTCTAAGGTATCTATTTCTTCTAGCGCTTTAGGTTCAGGTGGTGCAATAGATGGTAATGTTTTCTTTACAAAGCCGTATTTTTCTGCCATATTGTAATATAGATTTCTTGCCTTTATAAATTGTAGTTTGGTTAGAGGTTCATTGTTTTCTACGCAACGACGCCAATGTTCTTCAACATTAGTATCATACATGAGTATTCTCTCTACGCCGACAGATTCTTCAATCTCCCTTAGAGCCTGTATGTCTTCTTCTTTTATAAGAGACCTTCTCTCGTAAACGAAAGGCCATATGAACGCCTCTCCATAGTAAGATCTATCTAAAAATATGTCTTTGAAGGCGGCAGTAGATATGATATCTATCATTTCTGCTAGAAAATCATCAGAAGATTGATCTTTAGGCGGAGCAGACATATGGATGATCTCAAACCCCTTCTCCTTGTAAAGGGAAGCTAAGGTTGTTTTACCAGTTCTATCTAGACCTTCACATATAACAAGCATACAACTCCTTATTAGATATCATATGTATTTATACCTTTGTATTATTTTTGGGTTACAGAAAAAGAGGCTTTAGTTTAAGCGATATATCAGTAACTTGATCGCTGTTTGCTACCTTAAGTCTATAAAGAACTTTAACTATAGAAAATATAGCGTTGTAGTCTTCGCTAGATATTATCTGTCCATTATATGTCTTAAAAAAAACGTTATTTGAATTATTCTTCACTGAGTCTGTTTATAGGATTTGCAGTGACTCTACCAGCTATGTTGCTAGCTTTACTAGCTCCATATTGCTGAGCTATCTCCTTAAGAGATTCGCCGTGCCTTATTGCGTCAGATGCAGCTTTCGCATTAGCCTGCTTAACTTCAAGTTCGTGCGCTTCTTGCTCTCTTGAGTTTTTAGCATTGGCATGTTCAGCCTGCTGTTGCTTCATTTGAGCTTCCATCTCTTGCTGCTGCTGCTGAGCCTTCATCTGCTCTTCTTGCTGCTTCTTTTGTTCCTTAGCATTGTCCATGGTTATCAACAGTTGCTGCCACGCTAAGAACGCCTGATCACCAGGTATATATTGAAGCTCTCTTCTTTTTGAAGCGCCCTTATCGCCTAAGAATTTCTCTCTTATTTCGCCCCTGGTCATATTTTTTTCAACTAGCGCCCAAAAGGCGGAGTTCATAGGAACGTCAGCAATATGCTCAGAAATTTTGTCTTTCTGCGCTTGCTGAAGAAGATCGTTCATGGATTTCCATACAGACATTTCTGCCTGCATCTGAGCTATTTCGTTTTGCGGAGTCTCATCAGTGAGGCCCGTAAACACAAATTTATATTTATCGCCAAGCGTTTTATCTATAGCAGGAATAATGTCGCAGTTTATGAGATCTTCAACGAACATCAATATAGGCATTAAGCCTCTTTCGCGAGAATAATTGATCTTGTATTCGTTGTTTGCTTGCTGCATGGGAGATCTACCGGATGCAGTTATGAGATAATCAAGTCCTAATTCGGTAGGATCTATTTGGAATTGAGCGCAAAGTATCCGCATGAGATGGTTATTGAAATTTATGTATTCCATCTCTCTAGAACTAGCAGACAAAGGCACCCATTGTACTTCATCCAAACCAGCAACTATTGGAGTTCGCCATGAATGCTGGGTACCAGATATCGAATTATAAAAACTTCTTCTAAAATTAGCTAACTGCTGCTGAGTAACCGTACCCTTAAGGTGTAGGACGCCTCTTGCGGCGTAACCATGGGTAAAAAAATTAGCGTTATAATTTTCTACGTTTAAGTGATTTGTAACGTTAATTATAGCTAACTCAAGAGGACTATAACAATACCCCTGGGAATCTGTAAAATTTTGGGGATTGAAGAGTTTGAAGACCATGTCTTCATCACCGAAGGTAGCCAGCGGACGGTTATCGTAAGAAACTTGAACGTATTTATGGTATTTTATATCAGACTCATTTACCTTTTGTTCATTCGCGGGATCATTGTCGCTTTTAGGCTTTAAGAGCTGCTTCATTTGATCAGAGCCAGCCTTAACTTGAGCTTTAGATAATTTTTTATTTATAAGATAAACAGATTCTGCCGGAATAGGCCTAAATCGATGCAGGCCACCACCCCTTGTTTTAACTTTTTCAACAGCTACATGGCCAAAAGTTAGTGCGTCTCTACCCACTAACTTGAGAAACTCCCCAAACAACATCTTGTCGTCACCTGGAGTATTTTCTCTTCTTCCGCAATTATAAATGAAGTCCTCTATTGCGGCTATTTCTTCTCTTTCCTCTTCTGTATAGTGCGAAAGAGAATCTTTCTTAATAACTCTAAAACCCATTTCTAATCTTTTGTGTTCTGGTCTAGAAAATCTCAGCATAGTGTCGACACGACACTGTATTATCGCAGAGACAAGCCAGTCTCTTACAGAGACTTCTTTAAGGGTTTTGTTTGATATTCTAGTTAATTTATGTTTAAAATTAACTTGAGTTCCTTGAAGATCAAAATAAGGATCATCTACGATGGCCTTTCGCCCTATTTGATCAGAAGCATCGTGACTTTTTTCTGGAGAATCCGGCAAAGAATCGCCGCTTGTCGGCGCACTAGGTGGCGCAACGCCATCTGCCTTCAACAGATCGTTTATCTCTCCTTGTATTCTGCCCCTTAACCAATCATCCCAAAATGCCATACCAATATTATACCTTTGAGTTACTTAAAAGCTCCAAAGGAATCCTCCGTCCCCTCCAGAGGAAGGGTCGTCGGAGTCATCCTCTATCTCAGATATCTTGCCTAATTTGCCTAATTTTGATATATCTGGTGCCGTATCATTTATTTTTATACCTTGCGTCATGGCGTATTCTGCAGGCGAAGGCATCCTACTGAAGTTGCCATTTTTATCGACTAATCCATCTATATTGTCAAAAGATAGTCCGCCGCCCAATATTATATGAGCCTTACCAAATAAAAGCGTTAAAGGATATCTAAGCGCGTCAAGCCAGTGATCATATTCACTATCTGGATCATCAGTGACTAAACCAGCCGCATCTATCTTATAGTGATAAAGTGAAAACTCTGTCAATATTGGTTGACATGTCTCTTTAGCAAAAAAGATCTTGGCCTCTGTAGAACCCGGCATCTTTAAGAACTTTTTAATAACTTGTATACCGGTATTTATTGCGCCTTTATCCATCTGATTCGCTACAGGCAAACCAGCTTTTTGCATTTCTTGTATGGCGCCTTGATCCGCCGCGTCTGGAACATATAATTGACATCTATATAAATTATGATATTTAGTCTTAATGTGATGTATCCACGTCGGTTGAGATATATAAGTCATTCCATCGCACTTAACAACGTACACGTTGTCTCTTTTGTCTACAAAGAAAAATACCACAGTATTTGGAGATGAAAAACCCCAGTCAATCCCAGAATAACAAGGAAGGTTCATTTCGTGGCACTTCTTAACAAACATGTCGTGATTACATTCGCCTGGATACTCTTTACCTGTTAGTATAAGCCACATCTGGTTCCAATTTTTAACATGCACCTTTTCATCAAACTCTCTATAAATTATGCCCTCCACAGAAGGTTTCAAGTTCATTAACTGAGCAAGTGCCCAGTCAGATCCCTCGGACCTTACCTTCTGCACAAGTTCATCTAATGTTTTTAGCATTGGGGATTTTGATGTTTGCTTTTTAGCGTCAGTCAAGCATATAGAGAACAGTGGACATTTAACACAGCCATCATATCCTTTATGTAAAACGTATTCTTTTTGCTTATTTTTATCTTTTTTAAGAAATTCCTCTGGAAGCAACACCTCCATTTTGTCTTGATTGACATATAAATCTACTTGATTTGTTCCAGATCTTGAGTCAGGGCATCTTTCAGTGAATTCAAACGCGGTCCATCTTTTTACAACGCGAGTAGCGTCCGGAGAAGCCTCCATTTCTTCGATCTTTTGATTCATCAATCCATATCTAGTTTTTCTAGTAGAAATACCAACTCTAAGAGCCTTCTTGCCTCCCTTAGAGTCAAGCATTCCAGATATTTCTTTGAATGCCTTAAGGCCTTCACCGGAAACAGTATCAATCTCATCTACTACAACTAACGGCACGTGTGGGCCGTTACAATTGGCGTGTATTATCTTATCTGCAGTTTGATAAGAATTTGCTAATATGTTATTTTTAGATAATGTTTCTACTTCTATTTGATAAACTTCTTGTTGGCCAATTTCAGTCTTTTTTATTACTCTTGACATGAAATCTCCTATCTAGATTATCTTTTTTCCACAATGGACGCATATTTGTAAAATGTACAACTTTAGCAAAAGTTTCTGCATTTGTTAAATCTACGGATGCTAACGGAATTATGTGATCTATTTCCCACTTGCCATAGTTATCCCAAGTCATTCCTATTTGAAATTGATCCTCGAGATGCTTTTTAAATTGTTCTATGGAGCACCCCAGGTCTTTAACTGCAGATCCAGTTTTATAATTACGCTTTAAGGCAGAACAAAGTCTACTTCTAATTCTTCGCTTTAATTTAAAGTTTATATCTTCTTGTTCTCTTTCTTTTATTCTATTGGCAACATTACTCTTACATCGCTCTGAATTATTTTGATACCAATTCCTCATGTCTTGAAGAACCTTATCTCGATTTCTCAAAGCGTACGCTGCGTTAATCTGTCGTCTGCGATCTCTATTTTTATAATTCCACTCTTTACTTTTAGAAGCGTTACACACCTTACAGTACGTATCTAATCCGTCTTTATTTTTATTTCTTTTTGAAAAATTAGAGTGTGGAAGTAAGTTTTTACAAGACTTACAGTATTTCATCTTGCTCTGTGAGGTTTTGCAATTCAACCCATCCTCTTGCTGTCCACACTCTGTGGTCTTTTGATCCTTTAATAACTCTTCCATCCTCTAATTCTACTATCATGCACTCTTTAAGCAACGGTTTATTTTCTAAAACTCTTGTTGGTCCTAATGGCGACTGTAATACATCTCCAGGGACAACTTCTTTAAGTTTTTTAACACTATTATCTGATAAAAGTAAATCATTATCGCTAGTTAGACACGCTTTTAAGGTGCAGGGAATTACTTCAAGCGTAAGCTTTTCTCTGTCTACGTTAAAGACAGACTTAGACATATTAGCTTTTTCTAATATACGCTGATCCTCAGGCAAATCCGCTCTCATCACCAACGGTTTTATTTTTTTATTAAATAAAAAATTCTTTTGATAGCTATAACATCTCTCTGCCTGATTTTGAATAGCTCCAACGTGAACGACCTCTCTTTTATCGTGAAGTAATATCATGAGTTCAGCTATTGCCATACCCAACGTATTATGACTTATAAAACCATTTGACCAATATGCATGAGTGTCTTGAATTTCAAGATCATAAAAGTATGCTTCTTTAAAAGAAACCTGTGAAACTTTTTCAAAATAACCATCTAATACGAAATTTAAATAATCAACCTTATCGTCATTGAGATCAGCTAACCATTGTTTTATGGCTAATATTTTATGTCTATAGCTATGCTTGTCTTTAGATTTGCCCCATAGTTCTTTTGAAAACGGAATTGACGATCGAACTCTTTTTCCATTTACGGTAATCCAGCCATTAGACGCATTGTATTTATTTTTTATATATTCACCTATATTTCGCAATATAGAAGAAGGAAAACGGTGCTGTTCATTCATTGAGTCCGCAAATCTTTTAAATTTAGTTTTTTTGCTAAATAAGGGTAATAAATAATCTGGCAACCTTGTCTTAAATTCACAACTACTATAATTTACATCTCTTTTTGCTATTTTGCTAAATCTTGTTTTTTTTCTTTTATGGTTTAAAGAAGAAACCACACCAAACGTAAGTAGTATATTGCCAATTTGTTCTATAAGTTCTTTATTAGCTAAAGTTATAGAATCTCTTGATCCATCTGTTTCCATCAAACCAGATATAAAACCTGCTAAAAAATCAGGGCTATGATTTATGGTTTTTAATTTTTTATCGTAAGCTAAATGACCAGACACCAAAGAGGAAAACCAGTCGCACATCTTTTTGCTATAAAAAGAATAATTCCAACTATTAATACTATTTTTTTTAATTGATGCTTGAATTCCCCAGTATTCTTTTACTAAAGAATCTAAATAAGATAATTGACCAGTGTCGCTTCCGCAAACAGTAATTCTACTATATTTTTTATCTAATTGAACGTGTCCATCGCCTACAATGTTACCTAAAATCCAACCTTGTTTAAACTGTTTAGAGTCAGTATTTATTTCAAAATGTTCGCGAGACGAACGATATACAAAATCATCTAATGTTATATCTTTTAAGAATTTCCACTTAACTTCTCCAGAAAAATCAAGAACCTGCACTCTATGATTCAAAGATCCTGTGAGTGACCAAGCTGATGAATTTTTACCGATAGCTGTATTAATTTCAACTCCAGGTTTTATCCCCTCGTCAAAAAAGTCTTTTACAGGCTTCCAATCCCACCCTGTAAAAACTATATCGCCTATAGAAATATCTTCAATATTTTTAATTCCACGTACAGTTAATATTTTGGTTCCCTTTACCACGCATTTTCCAGAACCGCGACCTGCAACAAATAAAAGCTCTTGAATGTTATTGGGATTGTTGGTATTGACGCATATATCGTAAACTTGCCATATAACATCTAAAGGGTTCGTGTCCGAGAATCTAGAGACAGTTACATCTGGAAGCTCTAATCCAAGATATCTTTTGATCCATGCCTTTAACTCATTTCTGGTTTTACACGGTTTTAAAAATATTTTAGTTTCTTTTTCTATGGCGGACTTGTTCTGCATATCAAGTATCTATAGGTTCAACATCTAGAATAGAAAGTTCTTTAGTTTCGTTTTCTATTTCTTCTGGTTTTTTGGGCTGTGGCGGAGTTAGTGCCTCGAACATCGGGGATTTCTTATTTTTGTCTCCACTAGGAGTTGCACCTGCCACGATCTTGTAAAGTGTCTCCACTACATCCTTATATTCTTTAATATTAGTGACACGCATCTCTGGCTTAGGAGAATTGGTTGGGTCCTTGCAGTATCTCATCATAGAATCAAGGTGCTCTGCATTAACAACAGACATCATTGCTGTTAAGAAATCAACCTGTTCTAACACAGACTTAACTACCTTAGCTTTAACCCTATCTTGTAGAGTATGCATCATCTTGTCCCTGTCGTATGCCCAACCTCTTAAGGCCGCAGTTAATGCTATTTTTCCTAGCGGATATTGAGAAAACTGCTGCGCTATTTTAGGCAGTGACTCGCCCAGAAGATAAAGCTCAAATAATTTAGCAGCTTCAAGGTCTTGAAGAGCGCCAGCGGTCTTATGCTTTCTAAGATACTTCTCTGCCAGTTTTATTTCTTCTTCGCTAAGACCGTATTTTTCTTCTTCAGTAAGTCTCTTTTTTAACGCCATATTATTTTTTCCAATATTCGTTATTTTTTATAGCGAATATAACACAGTTAACTCTAATCTCGGCAAGTTTTTTATACTTACTTATTTGAGAAACAGATAGACCTAGAGCTAATAATATTATAACAGATTGCTCGACATTACTAAAGTTATGTAGTACGTTTTGTAAAAAATCAGATGAGCCGTTTTTGGTTGCTGACCATATCTTCTTTTGTAGTTGTTCAGACAAATCGCTGTCAGACTTAATGCGACATAGATAGTCAGATAAAGACTCTATTGAGTTACCGTTAAGGTAATAAAGCCACAATTCTTGACGTTGATCCTCATCATCTGTCAGGCAATTTATCAAACTGTTCACTAAAATCTGGTTGCTCATCATTGACTTCTATAGAGTCAATATAGTTGTCATAGTCAACTACATTAACCGAAGCGCTCCATTTTGGACCACAAAAGTCCTTAACAAATTTATTTAGGATAGACTGAAAATCAAGAGAACCCTCCTTTTTAAGGAATCTTTTGAATAGCCACATCTTGAGCAGAGTTTTTGAAGAAACTAGTGAATTATATTTATCTATCTTTTTTAGAAGATCTTTGTCTACATATATAGTATAGTTAACTTTTTTATTTTCTGCCTCTATGGAAAGCTCTACTGCCTGCACATTAGAATGTACCACAGAACCGCAAAAGAAAAGCTGATTTTTAACCGAATCAGTTATCAGACCGTTATTGAGCAGCCACCTTTGCTGATCTAAAAATTCTGTAAGATCTTGAGAATCCATAGTTTATATTATACCAAAAATAGCACTGAGTTAATTAGGTTCATAAAGTAGTTCTTTAGCGACCTTAATTAAGATAGCCTTATCTAAAGAGCCTGAATAAACTTTATTTACATAATCTGTAACTATAGAATCTATTGTTTTAACTTCTATAGTTACTTTTTTCTTTTCTTTATCTATAAAATTTGTTTTAACCTTTACGTCTACATCTTTTATGAGATCTTTATATTTTTTAGAATTTAATAGACTTAAAATTTCGGGTTTAGGTCCATCTATTTCTAATATCCAATGATCTTTTGATCCCTTTATCCTTTGTTCAATTTCATTGTAACAATCATCTGAACCAAAAGATTCAGATAAATACAGCGCCATCTTCTTATATGAAGGAAGAGGGCACTGTATAAATGTTTGCTTATAAGTGTCTGTGTCGAATATGGTTATGCCCTTAATTTGATCAACGTCAGCGGCCCCTTGTGAAAACGGAGTGCCTACATATAAAACATGTATGCTTTTTGGTCCATTTGATATAAGCGACTGCCGTTTATGTATGTGACCAGAGATAATGATCTCGCAGCCAGATATACTTTGCGGTTCAACGCCGTCCTTACAGAGGATGGAACCATAGTCTGCGCCCCAAAAAGTTTGATGCGCAACGCATATGGGTAGCGTGCTCTTAGGAAAAAGTGACGGATCGTGTTTATAGGGAACAAAAGTTATATTAAAAAGTTCTTGCGTTTCATCTACTATGTGTAACTTTGGATGTCTATCTTTAAACGATTTCATAGCATGATATTTTGAATCATTTGGCTTATACATATCATGGTTGCCAACTAAATAAACATATTCCATGTTATTATTTAAAACTAGATCTACGTGAGCCATAAATTCATTAAGTACCTCAGACCTTAAAACAGCGTGAGTATCGAACGTATCGCCTAAGTTAACGACTATATCTGGCTTTTCGATTAAAATAACAGAATTTAGCCAGGCTAAAAATTGCCTGGCTAAATCAAATCTGTTAATTTTTAGATGTGGATCGCCTATAAAAAGTACTTTAGCCATATTAAGACAAGTCGATATTTAAAAGATCTTCATCGACGGACACTCCATCTATATCAAGTTTAGGTAATGAGTCTTTGAATTGATAACAAGATGTCATAATTTCTTCTTGCATCTTTTTAGACTCAACAACTGTGGCAAGCATGTTGGCTTCTCCTCTAACAGGAGGATATGAACCGAATTGCCACATTTGTACGTTTTCCTTACCAGTCTCAGGATTCTTGGGGTGAAAGATTACTCCGAGAGACTTGCCTAATTCAAATATCTCTGTAGCAGTGTCGATAACCCCTCTATCATAATGATATGTAAATTGAGCTTGTCTTGCAGGTACACCTAAACGATTTTTCTTAACCTTTACGCGAACCTTGTGTCCGATCTGCTGAGCCGCGCCAGTTATTGTTTCGCCTTGCTCTATAACGCCAGATTTAGTGTCAAGTTTTACAATTTCAAGCATTAAATCAGCTGCGTGTTTAAGTGCTCGCCCCTCAGTTATTACATATGGATTTCTAAGAGCCTTCATTGGATCTATTTCCATGGTAACCTGTTGAATAAAAAAAGTGAGTAAATTAAATTCGGCTATAACAGGAATAATAAGCTTGAGTGCAGATGGAAGATAGCTGGCACCGGTGCCGCCCATCTTTTGATCTGTCGTTTGCTTCATGTTTGATTCCTTTGGATATCTAATTGCCTTAATAGAATCAATAACTATTCCTTTAATAGGCGCACCTTCTTGAAGAAGTTCTTTTAATTCATTGCCTATATAATCAAAAATCATCAAAGGATCGTTGGTGCGTCTTACGACCAATCTAGCTGGATCTCCTCCTATCTTTTTAAAAAGCTCTAGATTAAAAGAAAACTCAGCATCAAACCACACAAAAAGGGATTCTGAATTTGCCTTTTGTTGATCTGCAATAGCCATCATAGCCAACAAAGATTTACCTGAACTTTCAGGGCCATATAAAACGGATATTTTGCCTGGCTGAAAACCTCCAATCCCCGTAGCCCAATTAAGAGAAGGGGATCTTGTCGGGACAACTGGGGGAAGCTGCTTGACAAGGGAATCCGCTACAACTCCAAAATCAGATGTTAATTTAGATAACCATTTTGACATATTTTCTCCTATAAATTACATACCTTCCCAAGAAGTATCATTGCCTTTGTCATAGGTAATTTTCTTAAGGGTATCGTGCGCTTGTCTAAGTTGAGACAACTTGCTTTTTAAGAGAGCGACAAGTGCCTCTGTTTGAGCCTTCTTATCTTTAGCTACAAGAACATCTTGATCAATATTTACGTATTGCTTTCTAGCTTCGCTAGTATCCTTAATATTCTTTGATTCTAAATATTCTCTGGCTTTTTCAAGATACGCTATAGCTTCTGCTTGCTCTAGCTTAGCCTTAGCCCTTGAATCTGCTTGCATGGCTTTAGCTAATAAACTAGCGGCCATATCTTGGCCCATTATGTAATCTCTAAGATAGACGGGAGCCATCATCTTAGACACAGATGACAGCTCCTCTATCTTATTTACATATTCAGCAAGATGAGCTACATCAATCCCTTTCTGGGAAAGTTCACTCATATCGTTCATCCGTTAAGAATTGCGTCTGCTTCAGCCATGAAATCATCATCTAGAGCAACTGAGCTAGCTTTTGTTGCAGTTTTTCTGACAGAAGACACCGTAGGCGCGATCTCAACATCATCTTCCTCTTCATCGTCAAGATCATCGATTCTAATGGATACCTTAGAAGATGGTTTAGTGCTGGCAACGGTTCTAGTAGCTTGACTATCTAAATTAGCATCTGGAACCATATCTACAAGAGCTGACATATTGGCATGAAGAATCTGCTCAAGATCTTCATAGGATTTAATCTGATAAACAGAAGAAAGATCATAAGCAAGATTGTCATAATTTTCAACAACAGCTTCGGGCAAAGGAGATCTATCATCCTCGAATGATAATTTACCACTGGCAGACTTTGTCTTAATCTGACACCTATTCACGTCATATTCAGTGTCTCTACCCATACCTTGACGAGTTACATCAAACCATACACCAGAATCATCATCTGCGCTATTAAGAGAAGTAGGGTCTTGATTGTAATCTTGAATATATCGATTCATCTCGCTCTTCATTTTTTTATGAGCTGTAGATTTAAGTTCAAGAAGGCCAACCTCTCCAGATTTGTCAACGGCATTGTAGACATAAACTGTCTTAGGTGAAAGTTCATTTATAAGATCTTTTACTGCTTTAAGCCTAGCAGAAACATCTTCTTTAGACATACCGGAAGCCTTAAGCTCAGCTTCAAGAGTCTCTGCCTTTACTTTAAGTTTTGAAACATACTCAGTGACGGGGCAGCGTTTTTCGCTAGTCATGGAAGACGCAAATGGACGTTTTCTTCCAGATTCAGGATCGAGAAGTCCCCAGATAACTTGCCATTTACGATATGGGTATCCGTTAGAAGACTCTCCATAGGGAGGCAAAATACGAAAGACGTTGTGTCCGTCCTTTACCTTATGTCTTTTCCATTCTCTGCGGGATTTAAGTGAATCAAGATTTAGTTTTATTTTTGAACTCATGTTTTTCTCCAAAGGTTATATTCATTCGCTTTGTGGCGATATAAATATTATATCATATATCTTATACAAACAATTAAAATTATGTATTATTAGCCTCTAATTTAGTTTTTTCTGCTTCTTCTGCGGTGATCGCGGGTTTACCTACAGTCTTTTTAGGTTTATTAGATACATGATGTTCTATGTCTTTAGCATCAAGCAGGTCAACGCCGTTTTCGTAAAACGGAGTAGTGGACTTTAAAGAACCAGTATAATAAATAACCTTAGTGCCCATTGGCCTAGATTTAATATGGTGATCTAAGTATTTATCAAGAACTTTAGGGTATTCTTTGTTTAAAATTCTGAGCACGATATCGTGAAGATCCTTGTCATTGCCATAAGGAAGACCTTCGTAATTAACTAACTTTATTCGCATTACATCCATGTCTTTATCATATTTATTTGCAATTGAATTTAACACTTCTCTTAAATGATTTATGCCAGTTTGTTTAATTTTTGAAGCCTTTCTAGCATTTTGTGCTATCTCTGGCATAAAATTAGGTTCTGTTATAACAATTTCTCCCTTATTTAAGTTTTTTGGAATCTCTGTTACTAATACAAATTTCGACATATTTTCTCCTTATATTTGTTTATACCAATGATTCAATTTTTTCTATCTCTTTTATCTGTAAGCACACTGGGGTCTTCCAACCTTGCTTTAAAAAGCCTCTAACATAGACCAAAGTATTTTTATTCCAGCCTAATGCGTGTTTACCATTCCAATCCACACATTCAATAAAAGAATATCCGTCTGAAAGATTTACACTAACCTTATTCCAAGGTCTTCCATTTTTCTTTGAAACCCCCTTAGAAAACTCAGATGATTCGAATAGTAATATCATTCCAACTTCTTTCTCATAGTTCTTTTTAAACATGCCTTCGGCCACCTTAATGTTAGAAAGGATTATCGTCTCTCCCATGGTAAGAGGAATAGCTTGGCGACCGGTGTCTTTAAGAGCCGGCCATTTGTTTTTAATAGTTTTAACTATCTCTCTATCAGAGAGAAGATATTTATTAAATGCCCTGTTGTGTTCCTTTTCCATTAAAAAGATTTGCAGTGGACTAAAGTCAAAAATATCTGGCTGAAGTTTTATAGTCTTTCCTCTTAAGTAAGAATATTGCTCTATAAAGCTTTTCCTTCTTTCTGCGTAATCAGAAATAGAATTATCCATCATGTCGTCTGCGGCTCTTCCCTTAACCAAATAAGATATGCCGCCGCTATTAACCTTCGCGTGATCTATTCTTTTAATGAAATCTTCCACAGAGTAAAATGGTGCCTTGCTACATAATTCTCTAACAACTGCGGGTCCTATACCTTTTATAGCAGAAATCGGAGTCACTATAAACTTCTGATCGCCATCAGATCTAACTTCAAATAAACTGGTTGGATGTTTAAGCGAAGGTGATTTTATTAATGAACCAAGCTTAGATATATACTTTCTCATCTTATCTTCATCATCTATGGAAAGATTTAATATGCTCGCCCACCATTCAAGTGGATGATGGTGCTTTAAATACATGGTTATATAACCTAACTCGCCATACGCGTGCGAGTGAGATTTATTGAAAGAATATCTTGAAAACGCTAATATCTGCTGACAAACTGTCTCTATTGCTTCTTCAGACCAACCTCTACTTCTACAAGAGCTACGTATCTTGTCGAAAGTGGCCATAATCACTTCTTGTTTTTTCTTTGCGATAGCGCCCCTAATTATGTCAGACTCTTCCCAGGTATAGCCTACAATTTCAACAAGGAATTTCATGACTTCTTCTTGGTATACAAATACACCATTACTGTCTTTAAGTATTGGCTCAAGATCAGGGTGCAAGTAGTCAACGGATTTCTTAGCATTCCTTATATCCATGTAATATTGAGCTGCGGTAGTATCATACAGAGGAGCATCTAGCGCACCTGGACGACATAGAGCGGTCATGGCAGCGAGATCTGCTCTTCTGATTGGAGCAAACTCTTGAATATACCCCTTAATTAGCTCAGTATTAAATTGAAATGAAGAATCTGTGTCCTTTGAATAGAAATCACCGTAAACGTTTTTATCTTCTGGCAATCTATATATCAAAGGGAGGCCATCTTCCTCCTCAAGGTAATTTACACCGCCGTTTTTCTTTATAAGCTCAACACAGTCAGAAACAGCGGTTAATGTTTTGATACCTAGGATATCGGCCTTGACTAGACCGCATTTTTCTACCATAGATGCATCATACTGAGTACATGTTATATCACCTAATTCTTTATCCTTCATTATCATGGTTGGAACTCTATCTGCCGATAGGTCCAAGGTAGATATTACAAAGGCAGAGGCGTGTCTTGACCAGCCACGAATTGCGCCTATTAACTTTTTAACCATTTTTTCAACTTCTGGATAAGAAGCAAAAAAGTTAGCAAGTTGTTGATTTATTTCAACTTCACCGGCATTATAGTTGCCTTCATTGTCAGTATATCCATAGAGAAAATCATGCTCATCAACGCCTTGAGGACTATCTTGAATAGTGTCGCATAGAGCCTTAATTTCAGGATCATTTCTATTTCTTCCATAGAGCGCATACATCGCATCTTTAATGGCATTTTTAGTTTTAATTTTTTGAAATGTAGCTATCTGAGCAAAACCTAAACTATATTTTTCTCTAAGATAGTTCATGATTAAGACTCTGGCTCTATCGCCGATATCTGCATCTATATCTGGAAAAGAACCAGCCCTTATTCTGGCATGAGATAAAAAGCGCTCAAACGGAAGATTTGCTTTTATTGGATCGACATGAATTATTTTTAGATAATAACTAAGCAAAGATCCGCCTGCAGAACCGCGCGCGATATTCTGTAGGATGCCTTGAGATCTTGCGAATGTGCCTATATCTTCGTAAACTAAGAAATATGGAATAAAGTTAAGTTTTTCGTTCTTCATTATCACTTCAAGCTCTTGCTTAAAACGATTTTTATAAACAGGGTCGTTTTTCCATCTTCCGTGTTTCTTTATGAGCTCCATCATATAATAATATGTTTGCTCGTCGTAGTTTGAAACCTTATCCTGAATATGTTGAGGTATTTGTATTTTAGGTAAATGGTATTCAAACTTTATTTCTATATCTTTAGCGCTATTAGCAACTTCATAAGTATTTTCAATCCATTGTTCGAATTTATCTTCAGTTAACCAGTCGCCTAAATGATTTTTAAGCTTATCAAACATTTGATTAGCTCTAAGCTGATGATAAGACTCATAGAAATACCAACCATTTGAATTACCATTTTTAAGCAGACAATCCTGAATTATCTTGTCTTCCGGCATTATAAAATGCGCATCTGTAACTGGAACGCATTTACCACCGTATTTATCCACCATCTTAGCAAGAAACTTATTATACCACTTTTGCTTATTTCCATCACATGAACATTCATCGCCTGGAATTTTATCAAAACCACCAGTTCCCTTATTAAAATTATGAGTAACATCGTTGCAATGAAACTCAACATATAGATCATCACCAAACGTATCTTTATACATTAAAAAAAGCTCTTCTGCTCTTTTCTCATTGCTATTCCAAAACGCTGATCCTATGGGGCCGGCTATGCAACCGGTGCCAAATTTAATGCCCTTTTTATATTGCTTAATTTGATCAAAAGTCACTCTAGCCTTTATAGATCCAAAGTAGGTAACTGTATCATTGTAAGCCAAGGAAGACAACTTCATGAGGTTATGATAACCTTCATTTGAACAAGCCCAAGCGGTTATATGATAATGGCTTTTGTCATCTGAATTTAGTTTAACGTACAATTCTACGGCAGGAATAAGAGTTACGGCATCAAGAGGATGATTAGTACCGTGTTGTTTGTTGTAATTTTTAATAAATTCTTTAGTCCTTAATGCATCAAACATCGATATAGCTGTACCGTGGTCAGTTATAGCCAATGCTGGAGTACGAGTTTCTAAGCACCAACCGACCCATTCTTCTGGAGAAGGAACAGCATCCAGGAGAGAGTATTTACTATGATTATGCAATTGACAAGGCTCTTTAAAATTACGCATCTTTACTGTTATACAAAATAAAAAGGGCACAGCGCGCGCTGTGCCCCAATTAAGATATTTAGTTAATGTACCTTAAACCATTTGAAAATTAAACAAAAAATTAACATTAGTGTTAACGGAATCTGACACATCAAGCTGTAATGAACATTCATAGTCATAAACGTCCTGTGCAGCAAGTCCATCTTTTATTCCAGCAAAGAAAGACTTAAGCAGCATATTGTTGCCGCTATTAGCTCTAAGATAGCTAGCATTCACCGTACCTGTGCCAGTTACTTTAACAGTAAATTTAGATTGACCTTTTGCCGCAGCTTCAACTAAGCCATTACTTAATGTACTCATATTAGCTGTAACATATGCAGCACCAGCATCAAACGCCTCATTCATCTTTGATTGAAGGCCTGTTGCACCATCAAAATAATCTGTTTTTAAACTCATACTCTATGTTCTCCATTAAGACTAGAAGTTGGATTAACGTCACCGGATTTTATCTCTTCTATCTTTTGAAGAAGAAAGTCGATCTTTGCTTGTTCGTATTTTACCGCACTGCTGTAAGCAGAACTAAGATCTTTAACAATCTGTCGAGCCTGGGCTAATTTTTCATCGGCAGCGCGTTCTTCTTTTAATTCTTTAATTTTTTGTTCTGCTCTAACGATAAGATCAGATGCCACATCCTCATTGATATTTTCATGGTTGTCTACAAAAGATTTACTAAGCACTTTTTTCAAAGATTCAATTTTCGCCATAAGAATTCCTTATAATTTTTGTTTTAATTCTCTTGCTCTTTCTACCACGGATTCCAATCCTTTAGTTTTATTTTTAGCGATATATTTATTAAGTTGTTTTTTAGCTATTTTAAGGTCAATCACTTTATCAAGTATCTGTTTTTCAAGTATGTTTAATTCTTCGATGTACTTTTTAAGCAACCTATTTATTCTTTCTTCGTATGTTTTTTTATTATGACACTCATCGCATATTCTTTGAAGGTTTTCTTTACTGCACCAAAGTCTTGCTATAAACTCATTCCAGTCCTGAAATCCATCATCTACGGATATAACAGGAGATATGTGATCAACTGATATCTGGCTAGAACTTACCCAAGAATTGCAGACCTGGCATTGACGCTGTACTGAATTCTTTTTATGTCTAGTTCCGTCTTTTTTGTATCTTGGTACTTCGCGCCTAGATTGAGACATGATCTCTTGAACTATTGGAGATCTTGCAAAAGCCCTACGAAGCGCTCCTCGTATTACGGAGTTCTGATTATATTTGGGCTTTTTCACTTATATATTATACAAGATTTAATCTACGGATTGCAGCCGCAAGGCGCGCCTTGAGCACAATCTATAGCGTTACGGCCCTCATTTTCATGTAACCACTCAGTGATTGCATCTTGATACGTATTGGCGTCTTTTTCATCTAGATCGTGACTATCACAGTCGCCATAATCATGGTCTATGTAAGAATAAGCGTGTCCATCATCGTGATCCCACTTAATATGACCTACATTAACATTCTTATTAAATTTATCTATAGCATCTTTTAATTTAGGAGACATGTCATGCTTAATGTCTATATTTGGTCTAGCTGTTTCTGCTGCTGGTTTCGGATTAGCGTCAACGCAGCTGTAGTGATGCATGTTGTCGCCTCTACTGGCGCCACTGCACTTACAATCTTGCTGCTTTATATGCGGAGTATGTTCCCAGACAGCCTTTTCAATAAGATCCCATTGGCCATTAGAAGTTGTTTTTAAAATTTCCATCTTTGGTTTTTTGGGTGCGGGATTTTTGAATTGCTGAGCTACTTTGTTAGGGTCCTTGAGAGTATTTGGCGCTATGCCAGGTATTTTTGTGATTTTTTGAGTCTTTATAGAGCCTAATTTTTTCACTCCGGGCATCTTAGGAGAGGGAACCAATGGATTATCCTTAATCTGCTTAATAAATTTTAGCAAAGTATTAAGTTCTTTAATGCTCTTTAAAAGTTTTTCCATTTAAGCATTATATCATGTATCTATAGTTATTGCAGATATTCCGTTTCTTTTTTCTACGGTTAATGTCTTTGAAAACATAGATTTAAGTTCAGCCATATGATCTATAACTATTATCTGCTTACTATTAGACATCGTTTTAAGCATATCTACAACAAGCTCTCTACCGTCTGCATCTAATCCATCAAAAGGCTCATCCAGTACGACAGGAGATATAGATATGCCATTTCTAAGTTCAAGAACCTCTATTAAAGCAATATCTACACATAAAGAAAGCGCTCTATATTCTCCGCCAGAAAGACTTCCGACAGAAACTTCCTTACCATTTATGGTAAATTTTTCAGAGAACTTAGTACTTAGTTCACCGTCTTCCTTTTCTTTATAAGGAATAAGCTCGTAAGATGCGAAATCCCACATTTTCTCTATATGCTTGGCTACAGATTCATTAAAAAGATCTATAACAGAATCTAATACGTACGCTTGAGCACCAGTAGAAGAATATATGTTAGATATAGTTTTATATAGATCTATTTTTTGACTCGTTTCTGTTATTTTGCTAGTTAAATTTTGTACTTCTTGAGCTAAGCTTTCTATTTTTAATTTTAATGTGGCATTATTTTTAAGTTTACTGTCTAATGCTTCGATTTTTTGAGAATTAAGTTGAATCTTGCTTCTTAAATCAGAGCACATAGATTGTGCCAACTCATAATCGGTTGATTCATTCTTCTTTTTATCCTTTATTTTTTTTAGTAAATCAACGTAAGATGGATCCTTTTTAAGTTTTTCTTCGCAAAGATCTATATCTTGTTTTATATTAAGCATTTTCTGCTTAATTTCGCTCATTTCTTTATTATGGTTGGCGGCTGCCATTTTATTATCTAATTTACCACCGCATGCATAGCAAGAAGAAGCGCCAGAGAAAGGCTTAACGCTTGTCGCAAGTTTATTATATTCCTGATTAAGTATCTCTTTCTTGGCTTTAACTTTGGATAAGGCTAATCTTTTTGTGTTTATATCATCCTCTAATGATTGATATTTAGTAAGATCGGGCCTTAAAACGCTAGAATATTTAATTAAGCTGTCTTTAAGAGGCTTATTTTTCTCTTCTATAATAGAAATTTGGCTTTTAATATCGTCTTCGTTGTGTATGCTCTCTGAATAAGCTTCAATTTTTGATTCTATATTACTTAATTGACTTTTAAATAAAGTTAAATTATTGTCTAACGTTTTAATTACTTCGTCAGATTTCTTTTTTGCTGCTGAAAAACTATCTATATTAAGAAGCTGCAACATAAACTTCTTTTTCTCTGCATCGTTAGCTGCTAAAAACCTTATAGAATTAGTCTGAGAACTATAAACTATCATCATAAATTGATGGTAGTTTAAGCCTATCTTTGATTCAAACTCTTCTTGAGTTATAGTTAACTGATTTCCATTCTCTGAGAAAGAAACTCCTTTAGGCCTTGATCTTGCGACAGTGTATTTATTAGAACCAACTTCGACTGTAACCTCAACAGTTCCTTGCTTACATCCCCTTCGTAATATTTCTGATGCAGTAATCTTTCTAGGCAATTTATCAAACAAAGCGAATGATAACGCGTTAAATATTGATGTTTTTCCAGCGCCATTTGATCTATTAGTGTCATAATCCCAACCTTTAACAAGCATTAGGCCATCTTCATCAAATGAAAGAGACGCATCCTCTATGCTAAGGATATTAGATATCTTAATGTTCTTGATTTTCATCTTTTTTTAGGTGGTTTATTTATTACGAGCTCGCCCTTGTCGTTAAATACTAACCATTTTTGCTCTAAGCAGGTCTCTATTGAATAGGTTTGTATTAGGCGAGGAACTTCAACATTCCAATAATAATCGTCTTGCCTATCTTTAAGTATTTCTTTTTGATCTTGAAATTGTTTAGTGCCCGTAAAAGAATCAACTACTTCTTTTACAGCTTGGCTTCCAGCACTTGGAAGTTGCCTTTTCATATCTTTTTGACAAGCATGGCATTTAATGTGCTCTGTGCTAGCGTTTACGTATTTTAACGCTATATCGCCGCAATTATCACAAACAAATTTATACTTTGGCATGTTTTATTTATACTAAAAACGTATACCTATGCCCGCTCCAGTGTTTATGGAGCCTACTTGAGAATGTAAACCAATAAATAAAGGTCCAAAAAGATCGTAAGTAATGTGGCCATATAATTGTTTCTGTAAATTCAATCCAACTTCAAGCCCAAATTTCTTTTTATTTATTTCCGTTATCTTGATTTTTTCAAGTTCTTGTGTCTGCTTTTTATATTCTTCTTCTTTTTTATCAAACTCTTTTTTTATCGAGGAAACGCGCTGTTCGTGTATCTTTTCCCACTTGTCTTCAACCGACTTTAATCTAAACTCAAATTCTTGTTGAATCTTTGTTATTACTTGAGAAGACTCATTAACTTCAGATTCAGAGAATTTTTTTATTTCTATTGTGCCATCTGGTTTTATAAGCTTAAAATAAGAAACTTTTTGCTTGTTCTTAAGTTCTTTATTTTCAATAGTGATTTTATCAAGCTTTGATCTTAAGTCTTTATTAACAGTTACAACTCTATGTTTCTCTTTTTTTAAAGATTCATTGAGCTTATTAAGCTCTATCTTATGCTCTTCAGATAACTTTGATATTTGCTGCTCATATTTAATTTTTTCTTTTTCTTGTATTTCTTTAGTTGGATAAAATATAACACCTATAGCAATACCGCAAAGTCCAACTAATAAAAATTGAACTAGTTTGTTTTCTGCTATAAAGCGTTTTATAGTATCCATTACTCTTGCCCTACAAAGCCAGTGTTAGGGTCCATCATGGATTTAAAGGCATCTCTACTAAGAGCAAGTTGATTTTCTAGTGTAAAATCTCTAGGAGTAACAACTATGCCGCCTAATGTTATTAACAAAGAAGCTACAGAAAGAGCATTACCTAAACTTACTCTACATACCTTAACAGGTTCAATTATTCCTGCGGATTCTGCTTCTACAATCTTATGTGCATTAGCATCAAATATATACTGAGGAACCATGTCTATATTAGAGACATGGACGTGAAGAGCATTCCATATATCGTTAACATCTTCGCCACAATTAGACAGCAACATCTCAAACGGAGCTCTAAGCGCCTTTGCCATTATCTCCCAAGAAGGCGGAGCATTTCTATTTTTTGAAACCATATCAGATAATACTAGATGGGCTGCACAACCGCCAGGAATTATACCTTCTGCAATAGCGGAGCGAACAGCCTCAACGGCGTCTTCAACTCGAGCTTTTTTCTCTCTAGCTTCTAATTCAGAGCCTCCTCCTACCCATATAGTAGAAACGCCTCCAGTTAGCTTGCTTATTGCTGCCTTAGCGAACATCTTTTCTCTCTCATTTGGCGCGATCTGCATTATAGACTTTAATTCAGCTATACGAGCCTCTATTAAGGCAGAATTAACTTCTGAAGTTATAAAAGTTTCATATAGCGTAACCTTTGCATTTTGAAAAGTACCAAATCCTTCACCATCTTCTTTAGTTTCATCTGTTATCCATGCATCTAAAGTACCGGGATCATGGACAGTAGCGCCGGTATAAGCTGCCATATCATGAAGAAACATGGTTCTTGAGTTTGCCACTCCACCAAGTGGAGTTTTAACAGGTACTACTGTATATCCACCTTTTGTTGTCTTTGCAAAAGCAGATAGCACTACATCAGAGAATCCATGAGCTATGACAATTATGGGTTTACCGTAAAAATCTGTCTGTTCTACAGCTTGTTGTATAGCACCAGGAACCTTTAGATCATTTATGGTGCCGTCGTATAAAAACACGAGACCGTTATCCATCTTAGATTGTTGATTAGCTCTATCGTTTATGAAAGCAAGACCGATAGATCCAAGATCCTTTAAGCCTGTAGTAACTATGCAACCATCTATAGTTTCAACTCTTATACCGGATTCATCTGCTTCCTCTATAAGGACTTGACCGTCTTCGCCTGCAGCTATTACTGCATCTACTGCAGCAGTAGCTATAGCAGTGTCACCGTTTGCAGATATCGTGGCAACATTTATAAGTTCATGTCTTTCTTTAACTGGTTTAGCGTTCTTTTTAAGAAAAGGAACTACAACATTGGTATAAAGCTCGTTAAGCTCATTCACCATTCTCTGTGGGTTGTATTTAGGATTTTTCTCGAGAAATTCAAGACCATTTTTTGTTATAGCGTTAGCTAATACAATAGCAGTTGTCGTGCCATCTCCTGCTTGCTTAGCGGTTCTTAAACATATCTCTTTTGCAGATTCTATAATTATATTAGCTTCAGCGTTGGCAACACCAAGAGATTTAGCGACAGTGACACCATCTTTGGTTACTAGAGGAGATAGACCGTCGCGCTCTATCAGAACTGCCCTACCGCCAGGTCCAAGTGTTGCACCTACAACGGTAGCCATATCGTTAATAGTATTACTAACGATTTTTCGTATATCATTTCTATCTGCAGTTATGCTTTTAGCTTTGCTTTTTTCGTAAACCATTACTTTAATTTCCTATGATTTTTCTTGATTTTCTTTACCACGTTATCCATCTGCTTATTGTACTCTTGAACTATTTTTTCATATTTTTTAATCTGTTTTGGATCATTTTCATAACCATAAAAACTATGACCAAGCTTTAATGCTGCCTTAAGCGAACCTGTTCCACCGCAATAAGGATCGAATATAACAGATCCAGGAAGACAATCTGTCATTCTTATAAGAAGTTCTGCGAGATCTACCGGATATGCTTCGTCAAGAGACCCTGTTTCTATTTCCCACGTATTTCCTGGGCACGAAATATCTTCGTTGGTGCTTAAATATTCTCTTACTGGTAATCTGTCAAGTTTCCACACCTCTCCATTACAAAAATGAAGAACATATTCGTGTGAATTGACTAAATTAGTTTCTGATCTTTTTCCAGGGTACCAGGTCTTTTTAATAAGAATATTATCTATATGATTAAAACCGGCATCTACCATGGCTTTAGCTACTTCAAATGGACGCCATTTTGCTTCTGTTGGTGCATAACAAACCAAGAAAACAACTCCGTTAGGTATTACAGAGTTTTTAAGTTTTTTAGCAAATTCTTTAAATTTTTCTGTATCGTATCCATCCCTTTTTCTTATAGGGATTCTTGCGATGCAGATTTCGACGTTCTTTGGCCAAACCGCATCTTTATGCATCGGATCCATATTGTGAATCCTTACATTTGTTTGAAAGATACTAGATAAATTGTTCAAGCAGTTTCTCCTATGCTTAGAGAATTATACTTAATCTTGAAGTTTCTTGTCAAGATCTATGTCAAACTCTTTTTCAAAAGAGTTCCAAACTATTTTTTCTAAATGTTTTTTAAAGTTATCTAGATCAGAGACTCTATAAGTTATTTCATAGTTCTCTTTGCCTTTTTTAGGTGAAAAATAGGTTTTAACGGGTTTATAATAACCTACTGTAGTATCCTCTTGTGTATCAGAGGTTAAAAATAAAGTTATTTCATGTTCGTCTTCATCGATATACAATATCGGATGAACATGTCTACTCCATGGAGTAATCTTAAGATTTTCTAATTTTTCTCCATATCGCATATAAAAAAGCTTTTTCAGCTCATCGTATATGTCGGATTTATTTTCCCGTGCTTCCAAAGCCGCCTTCAGATCTAGCAGTATTTGAATCTACTAATTCAACTTGCTGTACAAAGAAATGAGGTGCATACGGTGCCATGATGAGTTGAGCTAATTTTTCACCTTTTTTAACAACTATCGGTTGCACTCTCATGACTGGATATCCCTGCTCATCCAATCTTTCTATAAGATTAACGTTTGCCATGACTACATGCGGAACGCCTCTATACTCCTCGTCTATAACACCAGCATGAACTAGCAACCCTTGAGCACCAAGACCAGATTTTCCTGTTATATTAGCCCAAGTACCTTTTGGCAATTTTAGCTTAATATTAAGTGGAACCTTAAGAGTTTGGCCTGGATATATCGTAATATCTTCTACTGCATATAGATCAAATCCAGCGTCTGATGAATGTTTTTTATCGGGTAATTTACCGCCCTCTAAAACCTGACATTCAACCCTATACATGTCTTGTGTCATCTTACTAAGTTGCTTTTTCCATTCCGTGTTAACGATAGCATTATTTTGCATAATGTCTTTATACTCAAAAGAATTATTTTTTAAAAAATATTTTTTTAACTTAAAAGTGCTATTCTCACGGGTACCATTAAAGATAAGCAAACACCACCACTCCATTCTATTCTTCCCTATAGCTTACACCAGCTACGTGCGCTTCGCGCACGTTCGTTCACTACGTGAACGAAGAATAGAGTGGAGAGAATTTGTAAAATTAGGATGAAAGAGGGGTTAATTTAACGGGGCTAGATGGATTCGAACCATCGCATTCTGCTTAAATATGTTAATCCCTAAGCATTGACTCTACCGCTGAGCTATAGCCCCATAAAATTATATGAGATCTTTTTCTATGTCGGAAAGCTTTTGATTTATCTCTTCTTCAGAGGGATCTTCTTGTGTATTGTCTTCTTTTAAGAATAAAGAGCGTTCTGCTTGTCTTCTTCTTGTAAGACCTGCAAGCTCTTTGCCACCAGCTTTATTCCACCTTAAAAATTGCTCCGCAGCATCATTAAGTTTACCTTCATTTACCATCTTTAAAAGAGTTGATTTCTTTAAAGAGCCGGGTCCAACGTTATAGCAGAAAGATACTAAGGCTGCAAATTGATTATCTGCTATTGAACTTTTAACTAGATTATTAACGTGTTGTTCGTGCTCTCTCAGATGAAACGCAAGCAGTTCTTCTGCTCTTTCTTCGGTTATCTCTTTGTCTTTTAAAGAAACTTTTGTCCCATTCTCATAGTAAGTGCTTCCGTACCCTATGGTAGGTACCCCAGCGCTGCAAAGATATGGCTTCAAACGCAAACCTTCAAAGTCTTTGATTAAGTTAAGTCCAGCTTTATTTGTAGAGCGAGCCATAATACATAAATTATACTATGGAAACAGTTTAATGTCTTGCTCAAAATCACTATTAGAATAGTAGTTATTAACTAATGATCTTAGTGCTACTTCTATACCTCTAGTAATAGCGCTTTCTATAAGCTCAAATTGACGATATGGAGGAACATAGGCGCCATATTCGTTCTTTAATGGGCTAAGTTCAGTTGAGACAACTTCACAAGCCACTCTATATGCGTCTTTTATAACTTCTTCTTTACTTTTAACAAAACTCATACGATCTTTACCTTATCTGTTATTTCTCTATAATAAGAGATTCTGCTGTTGGCATGTCTTGACAACATCGATGATCCTGTTGGAATATAGTCTAACACGATGCACTTAGTTTTTTGACCTTGTTTTCTTAGACCTCGACCGACAGCTTGGATTACGGGCCCCTTGGAGGCCATGAAATTTGCAAGTATTAACACATCTACATTCTGCGTGTCCGTTCCTTCACCTATACGGCCGTCTGTTCCAACTAGACCTCTAACTTTTCCTTTATTTAAAGCGTCGACGTAATCTTGAGATTTAGAATCTACGCCGGTTGCAAAAGGAATATTGAGCTGTTTGCTAAGTTCTTCTCCATGCGCCACCTCATCTACAAGGATAAGGACAGATTTGCCGGATTCCATCATCTTCTCAGCGTCTTCTCTTATCCTATCTTTCATTATATTGTTGTTTAAAACATGCTCTTTATAAGATTTAAGTTTATCGTCTTTAAAGTCTTTTCCGCCTGTATCTACTTTTCTAACTATAAAATAGGGCTCCGCAAGCCAACCATTTTCTACGCCCCATCTTATATCTCTTCTCATTATGACAGGGCCACATCCAGCGGTTATCATTATGTCCTTACCATCAGATCTATAATCTGTGGCTGTAAGACCAAATATCTTACCGGTGTTAGATAAACCTTCAGCTATATCGAAGAAAGTGTTTGCCGGCGTATGATGGGTTTCATCGATTATCAGTAAGCCAAGATCTGCATTTTTAAAATCGTTTACGCCCTTACATATAGATGCGGCTATTCCAACCGTGATATCGTTTATTTTTTTCTTGCCGCTACCGTAGAAACCCACCTTATTTTTGCCAAAGCATGACTCAAAAAGCGTATAAAATTGCTTAGCAACTGATTCGCTTGGGCAAACAACTAATGTACGCTTCTTGTATTGCTGTATCATGTGTGTCGCGAGCAAGGTCTTTCCGAGACCTGTTGCGAAATTTATTACGCCTCTATTATTAGAAAGCATTGCTTCTACTGCTTCTTTTTGATACGGCCTTAGATCATATGGCTTCTTCGCCCAAGGAAGTGATATCTTGCTACCGGTTTCTTTTCTGCCATCTTGTATAGATGCTTTATCCGAAAAAATATTTAAGAACATGTCCAAAAAACATGTAGACATGGTTAGTACGTTTCCATCTATAGAGAACAGGCTACCATTGACTTCTTTTTGTAACTTGGCAAACGCTGGAGAATTTCTATGCCACAGACTTTTTGCCATTCTTCTAAGTTGATACTGTTTTGATTTGTCTGTGTATGATAGATTTTGATTTGCCCAAGATATCATCTGAGGAGTTGGATCAACGACGGTGATTTTATCGTTGTTGATTAACACTTTACTTATCATATCAATATGATACCAAGTAATGAAAGATAAGTTCAATATTTATCGACAATTAAATGATATCCTTGTATAATAAAAATAACCATTTGGAGGTTTTATGAGCGATATTTCTTACGCTAACAAATTAAAGACTCAGCTTTACTGGTGGCTTGGTAAGCGCAGGCCGTTTGTAATCAACGACGAATACAGAATCGAACTTCTCTTCATAGACAAAGAAAATAATTCCGTTAAAATTCAAGTTACTAACTTGAAAACCGGTGATTCAACTATAAAAGAAGAGTCGATCAATGCTTGAAGAAAAAAATCTTATATTTGAAGAGTGGAAGGCCTCTTTATCTAAGAAAGATAGAACAGTAAAGAGCGTTGAAGAGAATTTTCAATGTCTTTTTGAAAATCTTAAAAATGCAAATGTTACATTTGACGAAGCGTTTGAATTCTTAGAAAAGGCCACAAATGCTCATTACCCTAAGCACGCCGTTGCTGTCAATACCTATAACAGGTTAAAGTCTATTCCAAGAATTAAAGCATTAGGTGAAAAGCTCTTTATAAAAGAATGGCATAAAGATATAGAAGAAAAATGCAAATCTGCTTTCTTTTCTATATATCCAAGAACAAAACAAAAAATATCAAAAACAAAAGACGACGACGATGGTGAGCCAAAAGTTTTTGGTAACATGTCAGCTAAAGAGTATCGTCTGCAGCGTCAGTACGCAGATCAATTTCCGGTCTTGAATACTGAAGAGCTCGAAAAACGTTTGCGCGATACTTCGTATAATCCCTTGGAAGATTATAAACGCGTTTTAAGCGAGGCAGAAGATGGCAGTTTTAAGTAAAGAGCATCAAGAACAACTTCTAAAAAGAGCTGGTATATCTAGTTCATCTTCAGATATCACTGTCTCTATCGATGAGATCGATTCTTTTGGCGACAAGGAATCTCTCCTAAAGATGTATAAAAACATAGCATCTTACAACAAGATGCTAAACGAGAGAATAACATTGATCAATGATTCTCTTACTGCCGCCATACCTTTTACGCGAGAAAATCTATATCTGTTTTGCGCATATACTGGTTCAGGTAAATCAACCGTTGCTGCAAACATATCATATCCTTTGTGGAAACAGGGCAAAAAAGTACTGGTTGTATCCAACGAGGAATCTGAGCAAGACGTTCTTCTTAGGGTTGCTTGTTTAGATAAAGGATACAACTTTAACGAGTATAAAAAAGGGCAAATGCCTCCAGAGCTTCTTAGAGAGCTCTGTGCTATGCTTCCAGAGATAGCCAAATATGTTAAAGTACTAGATGTCGTGTGGAGAGAAGGCCTTACTACTAAGGTTGAAGGTGTTAAGGCCGCTCTAGAATCCGTTAAAGGGCATGGTTACTCTTGTGTGCTTATCGATTATTATCAGTTGATCAAATATTCCTTACGACAGCCAGATAAGACTACGTACGAGGTTCTAAACGACCTTAGAACGTGGCTTGGTCAATATATCAAGAGCTCTGAAGTACCAGTGTGTTTGTTCGTTCAGCTTTATTCTGTAGGTAAAAAAGGCGGAACAAAAGATATCGATGCTAGAATAAAAGAATGTTCTGCAATCGTAGAACCTGCAACCGTTATTATCGAAGTTATTCCTAACTGGGAAGATGCCACTACGGACTTTGTTATTCATAAAGATCGATTTGGGGTTGCGGGGCATAAGATTGTATGCCCTTTCGAGAAAGGTAGATACCTAAAACAGATCTCCGAGAGAGAAGTTGCAGAGAGACAGCTTGATAAGCTAGAAGCAAATTTGCAAGAAAAATAATATGAGTAATGTAAAAGCACTATCGACACGACACTGCTTGATATGTAAGGGCGGAAGAAAAAACGCATGCTTGCATTGGCACATAGATCAAGATACTCAAGATATCTGGGTGTACTGTGTAGGTAAATGTCAAAGAGGTTATTCAATTCGTTCATACTGTTATCACGCTGGAATACAATTAGCAGAATTCTTAAAGGGAGATTTTGAGTTTAAAGAGGCAAAGCCTGATGAAGTAAATGTCATGAGCTGGCCAGCTAGATTCATCCCCATGTCCGATCCAAGAGCTAAAAATGGAGTAGATTATCTTAAAACTAGAGGCTTATCGCCTCAAGGTGACATGTATTACGACATAGAAAGAAATGGCATAGTTTTTCCTTATTACTTCGATAATCATTTCTGCGGAGCACAAACCAGATTTATAGAACCTAGAATTAATCCAGACGGAGAAATTCAAAAGATGGATACTATGCCAGGAACTAGATTAGGCAATCTTATATATGGCTGGAATCAATCCAAATTCATGGGTAACATAAAGGGTGTATTAATAACAGAAGGTGCATTAAATGCTATAGCAATTAATCAGGCATTTAATATAGCATACGGTGGAGTACACAATAATCCATGGCGTGCAGTTGCTTGCTCTGGCGCAGGTGCTACCGCACATCATAGGCAAATATTTAAAGATCTTAAGGATCAAGGTTTAAAAGTTGTAGTTGCCCCAGATTCTGATGAAGCAGGTGCAAAGATGCTTAAGAAATTTAAAGAATCAGAATCATGCACGCATTTTGCACTAACTAACACTACAGAAGATTGGAATGATTGCCTTAAGGCCATGGGACACAAGGATTTTGCAAAGTTTGTATTGTCTTGTATAAGATCTATATGAAAAGATCTGCTCTTGAAGAAATAGAAAAAAGAATAGCCAAGAAAAAAGAGCTTAAAAACAAGATTCTTCAAAAAAATACTGCAAAGGGTTATGTTTTACAGTTCATAAAAAATATAGAAGAACTTAATGACCTTAAGTTTAATGATTCTTTTTCTCTAATGAGCTCCGTTAAAAGAGCAAAAAATCTACTTCAAGAGCAAATAAACACGATTGATCCTTTAGCATCTATAGACATAGATTGGATTAACGACGAATATAATGATAATGCTTTTATGTTATGTGTGAATCATGTCACTATAACATGGTCTAAAAAATATCAAGAACTTAATAAGTGCGAAGAAAAAAGTATTATAAGCGCGATAGATGCAGTTATATTTTAATTATGTAATTTAGACCTATAGAAGCAGGGGCTGTTTCATTTGTGTCGCCATTTGCTTGAAAAGCAGCAGTAAGATTGTGCGTATTGTTTACTGAAGTAGCTACTGAAGTAGTAACTGAAGTAGCTACCGCTGGAATCCTAGTTTCGGGAGGACTTGATGAACCTACACTTAAAAAGTAATCTTTAGACACCGAGCCGCTTGTTATACTTACAACGGCCTGTTTAGTTACAGCTGAACTAGTGTGTCTTATAGCTGGAAAAGGGTATGAGCTATTTTGATTTACGGTTGATGCTGCTGTAGATGTTGCTGTAGATGTTGCTGTAGATGTGATATTTCCTGTTACTCCGTGAGTATGACGCAGTGTTCTATCGCTTGTCTTAGAACCTCTAAGAGCAGAAAAATTTTTTCCACTTATGTTTTGACTACCTACACCTCTTACAAAAATACCTCTGCAGTCAGGTAGTTCACCTTGAACACCGTATGCTGTACCTAGTATCGCATATAACGCAGAAAAATCAGCTTGTTTGCCCTGCACTATTCCTACTCCATTAGGTAATTGTTCTCCGTTGCATAGTAGCCAGCCATCTGGGGCGCTATCACCGGCATACATGCTAATAGTGCCAGTAGGAATTACAGCGGTCGATGCACCTGTACCTGATTCAGGCACGCTCACGTTAGACGTATTTAAATTTGTTCTAGGCATATTTTAATTCAATGTGTCGTTATTTTGATCGTTTGGTTTTTCGATAATAGATTCTTCTATTGCAGGCTCTTCTACTACAGGTACATCTCCGTTTTCATCAAGGCCGTAACGGAGTCTTTGTGCAATTACGATCTGCTTAACGCGCTCAAAATGTTCTTCTGCAATATCGCATTCTATATCTTCTTGAGCTAAAACCGCAATTCCTTTTTCATCTAGAATATGCAAACCTTCTTGTGAGAACAAAGCTTCATTTTTTCTTATTTTTATTTTCATAATTTACACCTTTATTATATAGTTAACACCAACATTTGCTGGGCGAGTTTCGCTGCCACCGGCGTTCTGTATTGCCGTCGTATTCGTCCCCGGAAGTGTGCCATTTGGAAAATAATCTGTAGGTAAATTGGTGCTACTTCCTCCGGAATCATAAACAATTATATTGTGGTTATGGCTTTTAAAATCATCGGCCTGCACGGCGCCTCTAGTGGTAGAATATATACCGGTAGTTCCAGCGCCCCTTAAAAAATATCCCTGTGTGTTCGGTAGATTAAAAGTGGTAGATCCATCTCCAGTACCATAAGCGGTGCCTAATGAAGCAAATAAAGTAGCATATGTTGTTCTACTAACTGCCTGACCTTGACATAGAAGCCACCCATCTGGCGCCACCGAGCCGGCAAACGGAAGAACTACTCCCGGCGGAACTATTGATTGTACACTAAGAAAACCCATAATTGCTCCGTTATATTAAATAGAAGTTTGTTCCATCGCTTGTTATTGCTAAGCTGTCCCACTGAAAATTAAGAGGCTTTGAAGCCGCCCCATCAATTGTTCCTGATGGAGGAGAGATAGTTACAACATTCAAACTGCTGTCTATTTTTTTAATATTGATTACCGCACCTCTCACAGAACTTGGCGCAGGAAGAGTCATCGTTCTTGGCCCGCCAGACGCATTTACTAAAACTATACTATTATAGCTTGTAAGAACAGTATTTACACTATAAGTTTGAACATCTCGCATTTGTGTAAAACGATTATCCATTCCAAACTCGGATTCTTTTTTAGTTCCAAGTTTGATCGCCACAATATTTAGTCCTGCGGGTATTGTAAAGGTCAACGTAACCTGAGAGGAAGTATTATCAAAACCTATTGACGTAAATGTGTAGTCGTTTGCTGCGCCTTCTCTAAGAAGGTTTCCGTCAACAAAAAGTTGAAACGCCTCTTTGTTGTTTTGGTCAACGCTGAATGTCATATTAATAACAGTTTGAGAAGCCGTAGAATCAGCTTCATATTTTGATATGACAGGAAATTGAGGTTGATAAGGCATATCGCCCGCAGATGATTTTCGAATATTTGCTTTTTGATTAATTTTTTGAAGTATAGCCATAATTTATTTTTAGTATGCGATGCAATAATTAACGCCAACATTTGAAGGGCGAGTTTCATTTGTGTATCTTATATTACCAAAAGATGGGTGAGTATTTGGTAAACTCGTTTGAGTAGACGCATCAAACGCCCAGTCCGATCCGCTACCACCTCCAGATAATTGAAACCTTACAGTATATGTGTGTGTATGGCCTTGAAACGCATCGTCTTGATAAGCTCCGTTTGTTGTTCCGAGACCAAGATTATTATTTCCGCTGCCTCTCAGAAATCTTCCTTGAGTATTGGGTAAATTAAATGTGGTCGATCCATCTCCCGCACCATGTGTAGTTCCAATTACGGCAAATAAAGCAGCATACGTTACTCTACTAACCGCCTGACCTTGACATAGAAGTGTTCCCGGCAACGCAGAAGCGCCGGCGCAAGGCAGTATCGTTCCCGCTGGAGATCCTGATGTATGCATACCTGTTATTTTTGCCATATCAAATTCCTAATAGAGCCTGTATTTCTTCTTCGTCAAGTCCCAGCGTTAAAAGTTTTTGCTTTGCTGATGCTTTTTTTTCTTCTATTTTTTTTATATCTTCTTCTTGCGCAGAGAAATCAGACTGAGGAACATCAATAATTTCTGTTGCAAAATTAGCATTCCAATATGGCCTAGTTTTTTCTTCATCTAGCCATTTGTCTAAATCTTCTTGCTTATTGAAATGTTCTTTCCAATAAAGAGACCCGTCTTCATTGTAAATATTAAGTATTTTAGACATAGTATTCCTCTACTATAATTTGTCCAGAGGCTCCAGCTCCACCAGCATTACCGCCAGCGCCAGCAATTCCGCCAGCACCGCCTGTTCCTACTGAATAAGAATATGTTGACAGCGGATTTTGAATTATGGCTTCTATATAGGCTGCAGCGCCTCCACCTTGTCCCATACTGCCGGCACTTCCAACCGACATTCCTCCTCCGCTTCCACCAGAACCAGAATTTGAAATAGCTGAAAATCCAACCATCGCACCAACTACTGAAGCCCCAGCACTTCCAAATGGAGTTAATCCTCCTGCGCCCGAAGAAGAATCTACGCCAGCGGCTTTTGCTTGCCCGCTAAAACCGTTCATACCAGCGAAAGAAACAACTGCAATTGCCGGTGCACTTATAGTCGGAGCGGAAGCACCGTTTGCGATGTTAATATTTCCTCCGTTTCCTCCAGGCGCAGTAAGAATTGCTCCAAACGTGGAGCTTGAGCCATTGCCACCCGCCGCTGTCCAGCCAGGCGAATTCTGTGATCCTTGGCCTCCTCCTCCGCCACCAACCATACGAACGCGAATATATTTAACGTTGGCCGGAAGGGTATAAGTACCAGATCCGGAGGTAAATTTTTGTATAGTTGGATCTAAAGATATGGATGTTTGTATTGCTGATATAGCCGCTGTATTTTGCGCAATATACGTACTGTTTTGACTAGATTGATCAACTATTGCCGCTCTTTGAAGTATCTCTACAGAAATATTTGAAGCACTGTAATTAGTGTCTAAATCAATAACAGTCGAAGAAACTTCAGTGTACGACGCGTTTGGTGTCAGCGTCGCATTTATATATCTAGGCACAAGCTGACCATTTAGATAAACATCTATACTTCCAAATGGCGTTCCAACGTTTATTCCTACTGGATATTGCCAAGTAAGCGTTATTCTAGTTTTTCCGCTAACAACCGAAACAGAACAGTTTACTGGAGTTCCTACTCCGTCTGTAAAAGCATACGCAGAATTTAGTGCCCCTCCGCTAGACTCTACAGGAACTTTTTGGGCATAGGCTTTATATTTAAGTACGTTGACTGTTCCAGACCCACTCGTTTTATTCGCAAAAAGCCTTAAATATAAGGAAGTTCCGGCACTGGGTAAAAAAGTTGTCTGAATTTCATCTAACGGAGAAGTTGGACGAGTGGTTAAATTAGTCCAAGAAGCGTTATCAGAAGACGCAGAAAATGCGATCACTGGAGCAGTATTGATGTCAAATATACTATCACCAACTATGGAGGTGTCTTCGTAATCGACTAAAATTTCTGAAAAGGGGTCAGTAAAACCTGAAGAAAGAGCTGAACCATCAAGCGCAAGATTGTAAATATCTTTTGAATGTACCGCTTGAGATACAGTTACAGCTTGGCCCGAAAAATCAGAACTAAACGCAGACTCTACCTGAAAAGTAGTCTGACTTACTACGCCAATGATTCTTTTCGCTTCATTGTTGCGTATGAACATGTCTCCAACTTGAACTGTAAAAGAGCAAGCTGTAGGGACGCTTACATTTATTCCAACTGCCGTGCCCAACTTTGTAGCATCATAGCTTAGTTGATAAATCGCTTTTGCTGCGCTATAGGTGCCTTTTGTCAGTGTGGGGTTCACGGCCGATAATGCTGCCGACGGCCCTTGATCAAATTCATCGGTAAAACTGGCTCTAAATTGAGTAGTTATTAAGTCATCACCAAGACCGGATCCATCGCCTGAGCCGCTAGCGCCTAATCTCACTGTTTGACCGGCGTTTAATGCCATTCCATTGCGCCAATAAAGGCGTTCTGTACCGTCGTTTGCATCTACGCGTTTTGCTATTAAAAAAACTTCTTGGTCAGCGGATGTAACTGCCGGCAAGGTGGTTGACACTATAGATGAAACTACAGTGCCAGAATTTCTATTTATTACTACGTACCAAGATTCATTGTTTGCTAGAGTTCTCGACAGGCTACCTAAATTAATTATTGTAGGTGAGCCACCGGCAATCTTAGAATTGATGCTTAATTTTAAATCTTCTGTGAACTCTATTTGAGATCCAGTCCAAGTTATTAATCCTCCATCTGTGAGCAGGGCATTTCTATCTTCAAATAATTTAGCTAATTCTGCATCTACCTTTGAAAGAGTTGATTCAAGTGTGTCTCCTAACGAGTTTCCAATCATCGGCAATATAGAATTTACTATAACTGGATTAGAAACACACGACCATCTAGATTCATTTTTGTCGTAAACTAGCGTAACGCACTGTCCAGGTGCAACGATAATATCCGTGCCACTTAACGTGATTATTCTGCAATCTAAGTTTATTTCTGTAGAAGATTGATGTTTTATGTTGAGTGGCTGTGAGGCCTTATTAAAAACATGAATTACTCTTCCTTCAGTAGATGGACTCATACCGTGGATATTGGAAGAAATACTTCCAACCAGTACTACAAGAGAGTGTTTAACTATATCTGACGTTAAATTAGAGCTTGTTAGTATTGCACTTGATGATAAATTTACCCTAGAGGATAAATTGAACCACTTATCGTCTTGTCTTAGTGAATACGTGTCATTTAGAGAATTATAATAAATATCACCAGATATTGGATCTATAGGCGATGAACTTTGCGGTTTAAGACTTAAACCCTTATCTACTTTAAAACTATTATTTGCCATTTTTCCTCTCAGTTCACTTTCCCTTTAAGGACATAGATCATTATATCATATTTTATTTAAAATTTATCACTATATTCTATATTGTCAAAAATTATTGGAATGGTCACTGGAATACTTGAGATTAGAGTATTACTCGATACACATACATTGTCTATTATGGCACCAGGTTGAGTCCCTGCTGAGTTATCGTTAACCCAAGTAAAAACCAACCTAGCGAAATATGGGCCAACTATTGCGCCAGTTAAATCTATAGTATATGTTTTCCATGTGTCAGCGAAGGAAACGTTTGCGTCGTGTGCTACAGATCCAGAAATACTGGCACTCCCTGCAATTGGTGTGCCAGCAGAGTTGGCGTCTAATACTCTAACTCTTAAAAAATCAAGATTAGTCTCTCCACCGACCTTAAATTTAAAACTAATTATTCGCTGTGATTCACTTAAGACTATATCTTTCCATGCATGAGACACAGATGCCGCGCTTGCGTTATATGCCGCAGTAACGCCTGAGTCAGTAGAAATGTACAATGATTTAGTTCCATTGAATTTGTCTGCTGTACCAACAAACCAACCATTACTGTTGTTTGCCGTATTCCAGCCCGATATTCCGGATTCAAAATCACCATTGCTGATAACTTGTGCGTAATTATTTTTTACACCTTCAATTGTACTTTTTTCTAATAGTTTAATAGATGTGACCGCAACACTACCAGTTATTCCAGTTGTGCTATTGGTAGAAGAATCAGCAGTAAAACAAATTATTAATCTTACTGTTTGCCCTTCATACTCTGTCAAATCAATGTTGATTTTTTTTTGATCTTTAAGGTTGCCGTGATCGCCTAACCCGTGGGCAAATAAGTTAGTTTGTCTTAAAATGTTTGAGTTGCCATAATAAGAACCACTAGTTTTAGTTGAACTTGTAACATACGCAACGTTGTTTTGAGGAATAAAACTAGTATTAGCAATAATTAGCTTTAAGTTGTCAAAGGTTCCTACATCTTTTGGCAAAAAACAATTTATAGATAAAATAGACGCCAAAGAGGTCACAGCAATATCTTTATACATATAGCTTATCATGCTATCTAAGTAGTTTGCAGTAGTTCCATTATCGTTGGATATATACAGTGTTCCGCCTGAAGTTGGATTATAAAAATAAGTACCAAAGGTCCAAACGTTTCTCGGTGTAAAATTAAGCGTCGTTGCCCCTGCTAATGTGGGTGTAGCAGAAATAACTATACTTGTACTTGAAACACTGGTAACTCTTGCATAAAGCGGTATACCAGATCCAGTCACGTTCATTCCAACTTTAATAGACGGCGTTATGGCGCTAGAAATTCCTGTTATCGTTGTGTTTGAGGTTGAAGTTGTTCCAGTGACGCCGCTTACTGACGCATCGTATATTGATGTCCAGTCGTTTAGCAACACATTAGTTTCATTTGTACCCTTTGAAATTTTATCACTTTTAAAAATAAAATTATAGTGCAGCTGTTTGCTAGGAAACGTGTTTGTAAGTGTGGATTCTTGTCCAGAAAAACATTCATTGCTTAATGTGGCTGCCTCTACTGCACTAAAATTAGAGCCCCATATTTGAAAGCTTCTTATTACTCCAGTGAAATCAGCTAAAAAATATGTTTGTAAATAATTTCTAAGATCAGGCAGTGTATTAGTCGTACTAAATGTACAAAATAAAATTCCATCTATATAAAGATTACATGTTTTAGTGGAAGAAACAGAATCTATTGTTAAAAGAACTGTTCTCCATTCATTAGTATTAGCAAATATAGAACTTAATGAAACAACTGATTTACCCGATACGTTTCTAGAACTTGAACTTACTGAACTAAAATTAAAACCACCGCTTGTTGCTATGCTAGAATCATTTAATATAATATGCTGTTCTTGCGTAAATGAAGAAGTATTTGAACTTGCAAATAATCTAAAAAGCTCTGTTACCCCCCTTGGACATACAGTAAAGCTTAAACTCAAGTAATTTTTAGCTCCTTGTATATCTGGCGTTATTCTAATTCCTTTAGATGGCAGCATGTTTGTCACAACTCCCGTTAAAGAATTATTTTGACGATTATATACTTCTAGTGATTCGTATACTTTTGGCGTATATATGTATATCATAGTATTACGTTATTTTTATGCTAAAAGATAAATCTTCTGCCAATGTTGAAGAAGTAATAACTAGCGCTATATTGTCGTCTTCTAAAAATGGGGCAGATAGCAGCAATGAGCTTTCTGACAAATTATTTACGACTGTAGATGCACCAACTATAAGAGCGCCGTTTTTATGTATTTCGATTATACAGCTACCGCTTGAAGTTTGAGCCTTTAATGACTGTATTGTTCCAGCTGATGTGGCAGATTGCATCAATATATAAGTTTTTATCTTTGGCGACTCTATGGCTCCATGTATAGATTTATCACCTCCAGAGCCAGCAGGGCCAACCAGCGAAGCAAGCCATTGCGCTTCAGTTCCAACGAAGCCATTATCAACTGCTACTTCGTAAGCAGACTTGCCATCTGCACCAGCAGCACCAGCAGCACCAGCAGGGCCAGTTGCACCAGCAGGGCCAGCAGGGCCAGCAGGGCCAGTTGCACCATCAGCGCCAGCAGCACCAGCAGGGCCAGTAGGGCCAACCAGCGAAGCAAGCCATTGCGCTTCAGTTCCAACGAAGCCATTATCAACTGCTACTTCGTAAGCAGACTTGCCATCTGCACCAGCAGCACCAGCAGCACCAGCAGGGCCAGCAGGGCCAGTTGCACCAGCAGGGCCAACCAGCGAAGCAAGCCATTGCGCTTCAGTTCCAACGAAGCCATTATCAACTGCTACTTCGTAAGCAGACTTGCCTACTGAACCTCCAGATATTATTTCATCTAACGCATCTTGAACGTTTGTGGCCGTTAATCCAGATGCTGTGTTGTCGTAAGCAACCACAGAGGCAGAAACCTGTGTTGATAATATGCTTTGAATTATATCGTAAACTGCGTTCTTGGAAGGCGCGACATCTGTTATGCCGTCCCAAGATGCGCCATATGCGTCATCGCTTGGCGGGGATGCATCTACACCATTTATGCCATCAGCGCCAGCAGCACCAGCAGGGCCAGTAGGGCCAACCAGCGAAGCAAGCCATTGCGCTTCAGTTCCAACGAAGCCATTATCAACTGCTACTTCGTAAGCAGACTTGCCGTCTGCACCGTTAATTCCATCTATGCCATCAGCACCAGCAGGACCAATAATTCCAGCCGGGCCAGCCGGGCCAGCCGGGCCAGCAGAGCCAGCAGGGCCAGTAGGGCCAACCAGCGAAGCAAGCCATTGCGCTTCAGTTCCAACGAAGCCATTATCAACTGCTACTTCATAAGCAGATTTACCATCTATGCCATCGGCACCAGCAGGGCCAGCAGGGCCAGCAGGGCCCATTGGACCAATATCACCTTGAGGGCCCGATGGACCAGCGGAGCCAGCAGGACCAGCGGGCCCAGCGGGCCCAGCGATAAGCGTCGCTCCACTATAACTAGGAAGTCCGCTTGGGCCTCCGGATGACGTTGACCATCTTCTAACCATGTATTTCATGGTAGCGTTGTAAACTTCATCGGTAGAAGTATAGTTAAGTTTAATTAAGGATCCGCTTATCTCGCCATTAAAACTTATACCACATGTGCCTAATGTTGCGCCACTTGTTGTAACCGAAACAGAAGCACCGTCGGTCACCAAATATATTGTTCCTATTTCTCTTTTAGAATTTCTTACTATAGAGAAATCAACTATCATGTTTTCGCTTCCTGCGAAATTTACACTAAAAACCTCATCAGTAGTATTATTGTATATATCTCTAGATATTATGTTAGATTGTTCCCAATAATCTGCTCCATTAAAGTAACGAACCTTATCGTTAAAAACCCAAGCAGTGCCTGTGTACTTGCCAATCTGATCCTCGAAACCGGCACCTGTTTTAACTATTACTGTGTCACCGTCAGTGGGATCATGAAGTCCATTAAAAGAGTATTGAGCAACCCAGCTTGTTATATCTTGTCCAATACCTACTGCTTTATATATTCTATTTGCACCAGAACTTAATGCAGAAAATAAAACCTTGTTTCCTGCTACAACAGTCGCATTGTCAATCGTAACAGGATTTCCAATAGGAAGAGTTGAGCTTATTGGATCGTGAAGATCTACTTTTACTAACGAACCCTCAGACGGTATTAAAGATACCGTTCCAATCACCTGAACGCCGTTCCAGAGAAAAACAGGATTTCCGCTTAATCTTGAAGCTATTACGAAAACGTTTTCTTCAACTGGCACATCAACTGTGTCTACTACCTGTATAGTGGGCGTCGTTGCTTCATTTCTATCTATCCTGACATATGCAGATTGATTTACCAATAACGATATTGGGGTTTCACTTATATCAGGTAGTGCTATAGTTGCATTACCGAAAGAGCCTGGTTGAACTATAGTGAGCGTACTGCCAGCATACTCAAAAGTTAATTCTTGCGCAGCGCCGTTCATCGTGTTAGTTGCGCTTACTGCAGTTGAATTATATTTGACGGTTTTATCTTGAGCCTTATCCGCCATCATGGCCGTAAGTTTACTTACTCTATCTGTTAAATTATCTGATACATCGCCATTAAAATTGTGAAATCCTTGTAGTGTGTTGTACGAAGACGGTATGCTGTAATCTGGATGAGTCTCAGATAAAGACTGCATTCCAACAAAACTTTGTATATTCTTAGAGTCAGTTTCGCCTATATTAAGAACTGCGCCTTGAACTACCTTAGTGATTCCTTTTTCAGTTCTTACATCTATTCTTGCTAATGTCGCTAAACCAGATGTTTCTTCTGCTAATTCATCATCCGCGGCAAATTGCACTACCGTTGATGATCTTCTGTTTACAGTATGAGATCCATTAAAATTAGAAGTGCTGCTTACTATAACGGAATCATTAGATACAAAGCCGTGCTGCGCACTCTCTAATTGAAGACCGTAATTATTTTCTCTACTAGCGGTTTGCAATAATGCGTAGTGTGCAGTAAGCGCCCCTTTTGTTGTGTCTGAAGATTCAAAGTAAAATGTATTCGCATCTTCTACTTCTATAACATAAGTGCCAGCATGAGCAGATGGCAATGACACAGAGATCCTATCGCCGTCCATTAAACCATGTGCGGTAGATACTACCTTTACTCTTTCGCCATCTGCCTTAGTTATATTGCCGGTGCAAGTAAAACCTTTTACGCTGGCTATATTTTGTATAGTATCGCTTCTAAGAGCCAGCCAGTGAAAATTGCCACCCGCTATATTTATAGCAGGATTGTTTCTATCGCTTACTACTACGTCAGATGCTTGATAAACACCTTGGTCATATCTTGCTTTTTCAACCGACGTTGTACCTAAATATACAGTATTTAATTTAACGCTTTTAGCATCTGCAGGTAAACAAGTGGATCCACCCGGAGTTGAATTTAAATAAAATTCTTCAACTCTTACTAAGAAATGATTGCCGTCGGTTACTTTCTTTATCCAATCACCTTTAGATAAATTGGCAAATCTGCCTATAGAACCGCCAACTGTACTTACATATGACTGTCCGTTTATCCAGCTAATTGGCTCATCAAAATCATTTATTATTGCGCCTCTATTCAATGAGACGTACGCAACCTGCTCATTGCCCAGAGTTTTTTGACCGCTTCTTATTATTATGTCTTTAGGGGAAGCAGCATCTTTAATCACTATGTCTTCGGACCAGCTTAATTGTCCAGGGACAGAAGAACTATGAACATAGCTACCTTTAGATTTAAAGGTGGCAGCAAGTGCATCTGCAAAAATATTAGATAAACTAAAGGTCGATAGATCTTGATACCAAAAAGGTGATCCGCCTATTTCCTTTAATTTTGTCATTACGGCATCCATCCACTCTTTCAATGAATGAATGTTTTTATCTGCACCTTGAAATGGATTTGGATCTGATTGATTAGTTATCGAAACTGGCGGTTCTTTTCTTTCGTAGTTAGAAGAAGGGAGTGCCCTAAAGTTATAAGAACTGATAGGATCGGGTACCATTCCGCCTGATCCCAATCTAAACATCATGTCTCTTGTATCTTCTATCGCAGTAATTTTATCAGTTAATGTAATTTTAGCGATAGGTACAGTATTAGTTGGAAATGAACCAGTTGATACGTTGATCTCAACCTTAAGAACAGATTCAGTGTTAACGTCTTGTGTAAACTCGCCGCCTACACCACCGTCTTTATCTGGGTCCCAAAAAGCCCTGGAGTCAAGAGAAGTATTAAACGTGCTAAATGTTAAATATACATAGTTAACGGCGTTTTTTCTAAGTTCAGGGACAATTGGTTGGGCATTTATGTTGCCTTCTGGAAGGCCATGATAGAAAGGACCTGCGCTAGAACTAGGATATAGAACTATAGAATCGGCTACTCTTATAGAGCAGCTTTCTGTTCCTATAGAATTTTGCGGATCAATTACGTCAAAACCCTTAAGCACAAGAGGTTTAGAAGAGCCTATTAATCCTTGTATAAAATAGCGCCAATCGCCTGCAGCATAACTATCTATACTGAGTAGGTCAGGAAGATCTACACGTTGAGCGCTCGATACTAATAATCTGCCTAATACTGCCACTAAAAACTCCTATAGCTAAATTATACTATGATAAATGTTGATTTTTTTAATCAAAAGGCATCCCAGCGCCTTTTTCTTGCTGATTATATACATCAAACATGCCATAAAGTTGCTCTGGATACCTAATAAGGAAGTTTATGAATATACCGGCACTTTTTACAGATTTTATTAAAGTTTTAAGTATTTCTCTAGCTTCAGCTGGATCTGTTAAGTATGGACTATACTCAGCAGCGTCACCTTTAAGCACGTGGGCGCCTTTTCTATTTAGAGCCACTATAGCGCCATCAACAGCATGATTTTTAGTAAAAATATAGCTAGGATCAAGTGCGATTATGTTATCTGTTGGTTTATATAGATATCTTACCGGACCTTCTTGATTTTCTTTGCCATAGTCAAATATTAAGAAGCCAGATTCAGCCGGTATTTCGTTGTTAGATATATCTAAAAGTCTAACTATAGATCCAGATTTTATAGCTGTATTTATTTTTGCAGTTTTATAGCTTAATAAGTATGGAGCCCTTGTGTCCCACGCATACGGCCCTTTTATTCTAGTATTTTTAGCTTGCTGTGCAGTGCATATTATTATCTTAGAACCAAAATTAGAAAAACCTATTCTTTCGACTCTGCATACACCTGGAGAACTAGCGGCACCGTCCATTCCCATCAAATTAAACTTAAAAGTATTAAGCGTTGTTTCTTTTATTTCAAAGCTTCCATTAGTGTCATCTCCAAAATTTATAGAAACAGCTATACCAGTTAAGGTTGCAGATTTATTTATGCTAATGGCATTCGACCCGATTATGCTTAAGACTTTAGTTCCTGACTGTATTCCTGTACCTGTTATCAACTGTCCAGGAGAAACTCCCGTCATATTAGCGATATTAGTTATAATCGTACTATTGTTTATTAGATTTCCAGTTGTAGTTAAGTTAACTATTCCAGAGCTATTTTCTATAAATGCTATTTCTCCTACCTTATAATCATGGGAAGACGTGGTTGTAACAGTAACCATATTAGAAACTCTATCTAATGAAGCTATAGAAAACTCATTAAGGTCACTTGCTGGAGGAAGAGCAGGTGATACGCCTTCTAATGTATTTCCTCCAAATTCTATAATTACACCTGACGCTGTAGTAGATAAATTAATTGAACTAGTTACAACTAAACCAGATATGTTGGTTATGGTAGCATCTTCCCTTAAGCCGTCTATAAAAATAGACATACCGTTCTCTAATCCAGTTGTTGAAGCGACTTCTATTTGGTTAGAGTTTGCTGTAGTATTTCCAGTGGTACTTAAAACTACTCTAGATGAATATGTATATTTTTGCAGTTTAGATAGCAACCTTCCATTTATGTTTTTACTAGAAATGCTAGAAGAATCAGCTGTCACTATCTTCGTTGTAATATTTTGAACAGGTTCTATGTAAAATGAACCGCTTTTAGGAAAAAGTGCTGCATCAGCAACTTTTAATGACGTGTCGCTAATTCTGTCAGTCATTAAACTAAAAGATCCATTTATATGCAAAGATCCCTTTAATGATCTTTGGACAACTGGAGGAGTAGCAGGACTTTCAACAACTATTTCTCCAGGGGAGGTTTCCCATGTTATGGCTCTTCTAGGAACTTTATATGCAACATATTTTTCAGGTCTTAGAAATTTTACTTGATGCGCTGATGTTTGCGTAAAGTTTCCAACGGTAGAAAATAGATTATTAAAGGTTATAGAGTTATTTGCTATATCTATATTTTTAATATAGAAAGATCCCTCGTTGCCTGGAATGTCGCATATAAAAATGTCTTTTTCTTGTAGTTGATTTATACCGGGATAAGCACCCGCTGCGTATTGAAAGGTAGTTAAATCACCTATCTTAGATACACTCCACTGCGTGTCTTCTCCGTTACCGGCATTAAATAAAAAACCATTAAATCTTAAGGCTATATTGGCTCTTCCGCCTTGTATTTCTATAGATCCCTTAGATCCAACTGTTTTTGTAAATATTCTTATAAAATTTTTTTTTGTTATACTGTCATAATAATTTGTTGCATAGCTATATTTAGTCTGTCTATTTAGCGATGCGACTATTTCATCTGCACCTGCATTAGATATAGATGTAAAATCATCAGAGCGAAAAAATATCTTCTCTTGATATTGCCCATCAACTAAATAAAACAACTCCCATCCATCGGCCATAATAAACGGCTGATATGCATCGGACATTATAAAGGCGGTAGTAGACTCTTTAAAGAAGAATACATCCAATAAAGCATCTATTATAAGCTTTACTTGCTTGGGTTTGTACGACAATACTGGTATATATTCTCTAAAAGAAGTGTCGCTCATGCCAACAAGCTTTGGTCTCGCTATCTTATTGTTGGCCGCTAATCTATCTAGATATGGTCTATTAGCTGTTTTTATAAAAAACTGCTTTCTAACTTCTGCTATAAGATCAGCAGTATTTTGATCCGCTTCGCCTATTGCGGCAATTAAACCTGCCCAATTAGTGTTGTTTTTTGAATTTAGGTGCTTAGGAAGAACGTCGTGAAGTCTATCTGTCTTTGTTTTATTGTTCGCCATATCACGCTATTCCTATGTTTTCCTTAAGTATTGTGGCTTTTTCATTGTTAGCTACGAATATTCTTTCAGTGCTAGGAGTAGGATTAGTGAATGTAACCGCGGCAACGCCCTTTATCTGCATAACTGCGGCTATTATTTCGGACAGTATTATATCTTCACCAACGCCAAGTTGATTAACATAATTAATTATAGTAGACTTTATACCGTTTGATATATCTCCTAAGTTAACGCCTTCATTGGTCGTTATGTCTATAGACATTGATACACTTTTAGAAAGCGGAGGTAATGTCTCTATAAAACTACCTACCGCCTTTCTTCCAGGGAAATTTTCTGCATCTGGCTCAAAACCATCTACTATGCGCTGAACCCTTCTAAGTAAACCTGTATAGTAAAGATAGCCATCCACCCCTAAAATAGTACCAACGCTATAATTTAATTTAGATGTGTGCGAAATTTTTGTTAAATTTGCGTCAGAAAATTTATAGCTTCTATTTGCAGGGGAAAGATATAATATCTTTTTATCTGGATTTAATTCATCAATAGCCACATGCTCTATCTTTCTTTGCGTTTCTATTTTGCTTGATGAGCTTTCTACTATATAGAAACCAGACAAACTAACGGACATTAAAATGCCAGATTGAGCTACTGCATCTTCGTTTTTAATTGTTATGTACGGCGCACTTGTGTCGGCATCTGTACCTACTTCCGTTATCTCAAATGTCCCAATATTTTGAGAACTAAACCAATTAAGTTTAACTATATTCTGTATATTTAGAGAATCACCAATAACAACAGAATCACCTTCGTAAAATGTTATGTCATCTATAGAATCTAATGGTATCCCGCCTTGATAAGAATTCTCTTGATCATAGGCTATACCTTCTGCTACGCCAGATAAACCGGGATATGCGGAACCTAGTGTTATCTCTGTAGCGGTGTCAGAAGAAGAATTCATAGATACTATCTGTCTATAGTAATCATCGGAATCTTCTTTTTTCTTTATCCAGCTACCGACATTAACATTTTTAAATGTTCCAGCCGCTCCCGTAATTAAAGTGGCGTTGCTTGTCCACGTGGGTTGCAATCCCTTGTTGTTTAATTTATCTAATGTGTGTAATTGAGCCTTAGATTGAGCGTTTTCTATTATAAAAGAATCATTGTCAAGAGCTAAAACTCTAAATCTACCGTTATTGTTGGAGTCAAAAGTATTTCCGCTTATAATCACATAGTCATCTACTGCGACACCCATGTCCACAAATCTAGGTGAATTACCGGAGGCTCTAGAAATTCTAGTTAATCCATTTTTGCTTATTTTTTCTATTTTATACTTCGTGACAGAAAAAGTTGATTTAAGCACAGTCGCCTTACTAGATAATTCAAGCACATCTACTCCAGCATTACTAAAAGTAAAGCTAGCTTCTCCCGTAGCTACTATTGGACCATACGTATTGTCAGTAAGCGTTGTGCTATCAATTATAGATATGTTATCTCCAGAATTTAAATTGTGTGGAGATCCAGTGTTTATAGTTATAGTGTTAGAGGATCTTGATATGCTTGTGACTTTAATTCTTGCTGCATGAGTAACATTCCATTTAATTATTGGAGTTGGGAACACAGCTATTGAACCTAAGCCTATTGGAGAAAATGTCATGCTTTTTCCATTAGGGTTTACTATGTCCATCCAATTAGCAGAATCATTAACATTTATGATAGGCAAGCCAGATACTATGGCTTCTCCGCCCAATCGCGTTTTATTTCCTTGACTCCAATTTGGAAGCGCTCCATAAGCGCAAACTAAATCTCCTGGAGATACACTGGCTAAAGATCCTCCGGTGCCATCATGCGTCCATCTCCATATAGTCCCTGCTGGTCTTAAGTAAGATGAAGAAACGTCTTCTATCTTTATCTGTGTCGTAGGATTAAAATTTATATTTTTGGCCTTATATAGGTACCTTGCATTAGAGGAAGAAACATTTACATCTAAACTATCTGTTTCTTTTAGTCTTGATTTTCTTTTTACGCCTTTATCATTGCTTAATGTTATTATGTCGCCGGCAGAAAAAGTATTTGGATATGCCGGTATCGCAACAGTAAGATAGTTTCCAGTTGTATCGCTCGATACACCAGATTCTCCTATTATATAAGATTCTGCCTTATTTGCTCTTCCTCCAACTACCTCAATTGCGCCATCAGAACCTAATTGTTTGGATTTGATCTGTACTCTTTTACCATCATTGGATATATCGACGTTTGTTACTATAGGTAATTGAGAAAGAGCTTTCTGGGTTAAATGATGCTGAACATTTCTAACAGTTGTTGGAACTAATTTCAATAGTTCGCCAGTAGAACCATCTTCATTGGGGCATGAATTCATTGCATATACGGATGGGGCAACACCGTTTAATGTAAAAGTTTCTTTTACTATAAAGTTAGGATTAGAATTAGAAAAACTTTTAATCCAATTAATACCGTCATACAGTCTTATGTAGCCTCTTGCATCTTCATCGCCGGGATTGTGCCCAAATCCCAAGGCCGTAGAGTCATTTACGTAACTATAGTCTTCTTCTTCTGTTGATTTGTCTATGGTTAATGTATTAGAACCAATCGCTGATATCTTTAGGATAGAACCCTCATTTACCTTTTCAGCTATGTCTTTTACAGAGTTTTTATTTATTGCAAATATTTGCACTTGACTTGGATTTGTTATTACCTCTGCGCCAGAAGAACTACCAGATACACTTGATACTGCAAAGCCAGATGTTCCAGCAGAAGCGTTTTGAGTATTAGCGTTAAAGGCAGTTGTTATGGTTAAAACGTCCCCTGAAGCTACTGCATTAAACTTAGAGTCCGCATTTATGGCTGCTGCTGTCGCTGCAGCGATTACAGTAGCGGTATCTCCATAGCTTACAGTTTCTACTCTTATAGATCTGTTTGCGCCGTGAAATGGCTCTAAAGTACCATCGTTACCTACGTCATACCATATCGCAACAGAGCCTTCATCGTCGTACAGCAAAAAATATTTTTTGTCTATCGATATGTCTGGCAAACCAGGGTAATTAGTTATTGAAAACAAAGGAGGAAATGTGCCGTGTGTTGGTGCTGGAGCCGGCCCATTTTGAGCTAGACTATATACAACACTTGGTCCAGCAGCATAAACTGTTTCAAACGCTGGATCATTTTTTAGATAATCAGCTATTTTTGCACAAGCCTGATCAATTGTGTCTGTGCTTAAAATAGTCGCTATTTTTATAGATCTAGTTGGCGGCGGCAAAAACAAAGGCTCAGTGATGTTGTTGTTATCTACATCGAACCACAGATTTACCATTCCCTTATTATCATATATTTGTATGCTCTTGCCATCTAACTGTGCAACAGAACTAGCAATAACGTCTATTGTGACAGCTGTTTTAGTTCCAACTATATCATTAATTGTAGTAATGGTTATAGTCTCTGGTGATCCAGCGGAAGTTGTTGAAGCACTTGAATTAAAAACCCTCACCGTGTTTCCGCTTATTGCTCCTATCCTAAATTGACCCCGATTAAATGTGGAAACACCAGAAGAATCTAACAAGCTTAATATATTGCCTACTTGAGCACCAACTAAACTTCCCGCAGAGAACGTATAGTCATAATAATTGCCGCTTGAAGTTGCACCATTTGGAAAATTTGTAGACACGTCTGGATAAGGACCAGACACAGATAAGGTATCATTTGTTGATAGGCCTGTAATAACATTTGGCCCAGATCCAAAATAGTAAGAGAGTGAACTCCAGGAAGGAGTATTCTTCAATGCCACAGAGCTGGCTTGATCAGCAAAACTAGGGTATTTTATATTGAATCTTAGTTTGTTTCCGTTTGAACCATAATCATTAGCCCTGATTACCATCTTTCCGCCAGCACCGCTTACTCCTCCGGTTGAATACCAGTTTCTTGCGCGCATTAATACTGCGTAATCACTAAAGTCGGTGTTGTTTAATGTTTGTCCCCAAACGTTCAAGTTTGAGAAGTCTATACCTGGCTCATTGTCGACATCGTTAGCCGAGAATTCTGTACTAGTTGGAATAAAAGAAGTTAAACCTGATCCAGAATTAACTTGCGCGGTTCTTGAAATCTTAATATCCACAGTTTTATTAGTCGCATCATTGTCTATTATATAAACTATGCTGTCGTCTGCTGCAAATTTCAAAGAATCTGTAAGCAATACTTCATCGCCCACTATGTGATCTAGCTCGGTTCTCATTACGCCTTGCTGAGTTCCTATGGAAGACGCGTTTATTTTGCTTTTTATCGATCTTGTTTGACCGTCGTTGTTTCCATTTATAAAGTTAATTACGTCAGCACTACTTATATTTGAATTAGAGAAAGAAGGAGAATTTAAAATTTCTGAATAGGTGGATGAATACGGCGGGGTTGAAGGCGACGAATTAAGAGAAATATTTGCCTTAATTTCGCTATAAGCGTGCCTACCTAACCATGTATCAACCGATGTATCTCTTTTAAATGGGCCTGTTAATTCTTTGTTAGACACCTTATTGGCTATATGAGAAGGATTTCCAGTTCTATTAGTGAGTGTCTCGGAGAACAAGTTCGCTGCGCTGCCAACACTTACAGGTATAGCTATACTGCCACCTTCTTCAGCTGAAGATGTTATTTTTATTGAATTAGATCTAAAGATTTTAGCTTTAACGCCCAATAGATTATTGTTGAGGGAATTAACTATTCCTAACAGCGGCTCTGCTGCAGGTGTAGTTACAAGAGCTCCTCTCCATATTTGAGGATATCCATCTGTTCTAAAGGCCTTAATGTCGTTAGAGTCTAATATCGTTACAGTATCGTTATCTAATATGCTAGAATTAAGAACCTCAACATATGAGTCTACTCCAGCGGCTGTATGATCGCCCTTAGAAACTATCTTATATAGACCGCAGTTATCTTCGTCTATCCAGTCAGTTCTTTTAACTATGTATAAAAAATCGCCTGGCAAAAGTTTAGCAAAGGAATTTAACGAAGATGATTTTACTCTCATTACGTTAGATCCCATGTCATTTATCGTGATCTCTGTGCCAACCGTGATGGGTAATGCCTTAACATCGCAATAAGTAGAATCAACTACAAAAACTACATCTGCCGGTCTTCCAAGATCATCTGATGCAACATTGTAAGTGCCGGAATTAGTGGCCGTGGAAACAATAAAACCCTTAGCATCTTCTACACCAGCAGTTATAACATCACCGCTAGCTATATCCGTCAATATTCTTATGTTTCCGGTTTGTCTATTAAGTTCAAACTGAGAATCTTGTCCCTGAACATCTAGATCCTTGCCTGCAAATAATTTATTTACATAAGATCCGCCCTGTATTGTTAAGCTTGATTTTGATCCAGATTTATTAGAAAGTATTTTTAATGTTTGTGCTGGCGTTGAGCTCGCTGTTAAGCCAGCAAATTTTAAGTTAATGGCTTGAACCCATTGCTCTAAAGTTAAAGAAGAAAAAGAAGAAGCGCCAATAAAATCATTTATTGTAAAATATCTATCTTGTGCAGGAGTTCCATCAACGCTTATTATTAAGTTACCGACAGTATCTATATTCCACTGTCCATATGGCACAGATTCTATAGAAGCCGTTTTAGTTTTTTCCTTCAATCTAGTGCTGTTTTGATACAAAGAGATATAAGATATCTCATTTGTTGGAAACTTAAGTATGCTGTTAGCGTAAAGAAGTTCAACGTCGCCTTCTTTAAGAGCGCTGACCTGTATAGTTTCGGCGTCGTGCGCAACAGGATACAATAATATGTTTTTAGAACTATTTGCAAGTCTAGCCTTAAAATTGACAGATTGATCGTTTATGGCTATTATTACTTCAGATATAGTCGCAGACGATATGTTCTCAAATTTAGAAGCAGTAAAAGTTATTATTTCTTCTTCACCGTCAACTATTACTTTTAGCTGCATAGAGTCAAGTAATGTGTATGGGCTTTCTCCACTGTTTACGAGCTGAGGTCTAGTAACAGGGAAATTTGCAAGTTGCAAGAATTCTTCAGATCCGTTTGCGTTATTCAATAATATATCAACAGATTGACCTTCGTACGAGGGTTGAAAACCCGAACCGTCATCTATATAAAGTATAGAAGGATCTCCAATCTTGACTGGCTCTGTCATGACAGCTGATGCGACTTGCTTATTGTCATCAGAATCAGATACACCTACAACAGATGAAATTATAGATGGTGCAGTTCCGCGCGCAAGTGTTATAGTATATGATTTAATTCTATTTCTAAGCTCTGTATCTGTCTCTATGTCTCTGCCGCTTGAAAGAGAAGAAGGATTTGTAACTGTAGCACCTGGAAACGGTGCTGCTTGAAATTGAGTTATAGTGTTTATCTGAGCATTGCCCTGAGATCCCGCATTTGTTGCAATTATATCTACGCCCGCAACAGAATCCTCTCCGGCAGGAATTACGGCGTCTCTTAACGTAGAAAAGGCAACCTCTGGAGATTGACTGTTTGCAGGAATTTTTATCACTGTTCCAGCTGATATAAGTCTATCCGGCTGTCCTTGAGAATCTACAATAATATCAGATATCAAATGATCTTTTTGCAGAGCAGAAGCAAGATTTATCTTTGCGTACGTAGGATAAATATCTATGGACGTATACGCTATTGGACCTTCAAACGATTCTGTTCCTCTTCCTATGTAAAGATTTCCACTTGATGCCCATCCAGCAGCACTGGTAACATAAAGAGATGTTTGACCAGATATGGGTGCTGGTTTAATTACATAAAGACTTGTGCTTCTTTTAGTTATATTTGAATTAGTTATAGTAACTTGCCCAAATGCTCTTACTGCGGTTCTTCTAGTTAAACCATAGTCAGCGGCTTTTGCATCTAGATCGTTATTCTTGATCGCATCTACGTTAAGAAGCTCTAATACGTTTAATATAGCTGTATTATTTTCAAAGTCATTGGAAGCACATGCCTCTAAAAGCGAAAGAAGTACCGATCCCGTGTTTATATCGTTTACGGGGGTTTCGCTCATTATTTTTCTAACCATCGAACCAAGTATCTGGTTAAACGATTTAATTTCTACAGCCATACATACTTCCTACACGCTATTGCAGTTAAGTCCTAAATAAGACAAGTCTTATTTATATTCTACTACATTAATAGCAATGCATTCACTTATATATGCTAAAAGTTATAGGAATTACCGTATCGCTTCCGGCCATCTTTACAGACATACTTATCCCAAATGAGGTTGCCATATTAGGATCGTTTTGCTGGGTTAAGTATCTAACATCTAAGGTCTCTATGTTGCTAAATCTTGAATCTGCTTCTACTTGCTGGGTCAATGACTCTATTATTTGAGCTTTTACTGTATCTATGTCGCTGTTATCTTTACCGGAGACATTAATTAGTCCATATTGGGGATGATATCTGAGCGACCCTAATTCTGTTACTAATTTTAATTTTATGGCCTGAACCGCATTTTCTAGACCGTAACTTAATTCTAAGTCGCCGCTATTATTAAAGTTTATATCGCCGTTTCCATCTATAAGAAGATCTATGCCAGCTTTCTTTTCATCAGCTTGACTTTTAGCTAAAAACCATGGAACTTCATTTTGTCTTGTGTCCTCTAACGGTTCATTAGAAGGGATAAGTATATAAAACGAACTGTTTGTTGTGTTGGGTTTAAAGACCCTTATATGTGCCTGATCGAATATCTTGTATCTATTTAAATCTGGCTCGCCATCAAGTTCTAGTATTATCTCATTGGAGATAGGTATCTGTCTTATATTAACTATAGATCTTTGTTCAGGAAAATTTTCAAGATTAGACTGCAATATTACAACCTGATTTATGTAAAACTTATCTATATTTAAGTTTCCATTTATGTCTGTAGCCGCTATGTTTAATTGATTTGACTGGCCATTAGACAATAGAGGTATCTTTTCGCCCACTTCATCTATGTATGGCGCTTTTAAGCCATTTGCTATAGCTATATCTATCCAGCTGTCTGCCGATCCTAGATATCTATACGCTAGACTTTGAAGATCTTCACCATAATTCAGTTTAACTAATCTACCAGAGTTATATTGCCCTATGTTAATTTCTGGGTTGTTTGCGTTAGCTCTAGCAAGGGCAAAAGGATCAAGAACAGAGTCGACGTTAAAAAGATTAGCGAGCAAAAAATCAACCGATGCTATATTTTCTTGCATAGATAACATTAAGTTCAAGTCAACAGTTGTCGCATTAAATTGAGAAGATATTGAACTTCTGTTGTATACAGAATTATATGTATCGTCTTTTAGATTCGATATGTCAGCTATACTGTCTCTATAGTCTATTAATCTTTTTTTAATTCTTAGAAAATCATTTTTTGAAAAAGCTTGAACTTCTCTTGTTCTTGCCTCAATTATGTTTTCTTCTTCTATTGTTAACGGTATGCTAGTAATATTTATAGAGTCAAAAACAGCATAATATCTATGCAGTATAGAACCATCTGAAAAAGGATTTATCTTAGACGGTGAGTTTCTCTGACTCGCTATAAAATCAGAAAACTGCTTGACTTGTTCATTAAGAAAATCTGGATCGCCATAAGAGCTGGCGTCATCGATGATAGACTTTTTAATAAATTCCCAATTTTGTTTAAAATAAGTCCATCTTAACGGAATTATCTCTGGTATATCAGACAGCTTGAGATCGTCTCCGCCTCTTACCTTGTACCAAAGATTTAATTCTGATGACGCTAAAAGCGCTTCTGTGCTCTGTGTCATTATCTTCCAAGTGTGTTAATCCCTGCTCCTAATGGCCCCAATATTCCCTTGACTTTATTGGCCGTGTTTTTGGCCTTGCTTAAAAAAGTCGACGAATCAACGCCACTTAAACCTAATTCTTTAAGTCTATCTTGAGTATCAAGACCCATATTTTTTTCATCTATGGTCTTTAAGTTGTATGCTCTCAAGGTTATATTATAATAATAAAGCATGGGATTTTCTGCACTTCTTCTTAACGTAAAGCTTCTTACAACAACATCATACTGATTGTTATCTTTATAATTTAAAAATGTCAAGGGGTGATGGTGCCACGCTTGCGTTGAATTTACATCACTGGACACTTCTTTCTTATATTTTAAAAAAAATCTATAGAGATTATGAAAGGCTAAATAACCAGTATTATTAAGGTACACGCCGGTTTCTTCAGTATTATCTTTAGTTAACTCACTAGCTTGATTTTTAATTTTATTTATTATCCTTAATGTGTTCTGAAAAAAACCGCCTAATTTTGTCCCTATTCCGATATCTACAGTTGCACTTTGTCTACCGTCTTTTTTAATTGGAACGCCATTTTTTAATGCTGGCTCTACATATTTTGGGGCCATACCCGTTGTTCCTTCTATAGATATGTCGTAATATCTTACGGGCGAATGTTCTTCGACGGTTCCATAGAGTGTAGTTATTATATTAGTGGCAAAATTTGTCGTTATGGTCAAATTACTAGGAGATATGGGTAAATATATTGTTATTGCTCCCTCTTTTTCATCCTTGGGCGTAAATCTAAAAGCATATGGCTTTGAAGTAAACCAATTCTCTTTTATGACATCATAGCCATAAAGATCAAGAGCCGTCTGCTTTTTAACCCCTATTCCGCTGGTTGCGCCGTTATTTTGCGAAATAGGTTTTTCTTTACCTTTTCCAAATATATCGCTTAATGTATAAAAATTAGCCATAACTTAATTATAACGCCAAATAACTTAAAAAGTGCCAGTTATTTCTTTGATCTTCGCCTTTATTTGTTCAACTTGAGACCACTGACCGGTGCTCATGAGTGGAGTGCATGGTCCAACAGGAGATATGGGCATTACCTTGCCTAAGGCATCGATTAATTTAGCTAATTGATCTAATAACTCTACACCCTCTTTGCCTATAGCAATTTTAGGCGACTTTATAGATGCTTTTTCCGAAGAATTTACCTGAGTAATTTTTGTGTTTACTGTTATTTTGTTTTCTGTGTTTACTAATGTTTCTTTGTTTTTAAGAATCACTGATTCAGTGGATTTTGTTAATTTTAACGATATTTTTCCACCCAGTATTTCTATTGTTCCGTTAGTCTTGTCTATTTTAAAACTTTGTGTATCTTTCTTGGCATTATCACTTACCTCAAAGCTTCCATCCTTTGAAAACTTGTAATAACTAGTTCCTTTTTCCTCGTCGTACGTTGGCGGCTGTATTTGAGAAGATGGATGGTCATTTAATTTATTTAAATTGGTAGGCTGTCCTTTAAATGTTACCTTGTATTCACCATCTTTGTTTATAGATTTTTCTATTCCGTTAAATTCGCTTTTATATTGTGGACCGTCCTTAGCTAGTATACTAGTTTTTCTTGCAGCATGATTTAAGCCACCTAAAATAATTCCATCTCTAGCCTGTCCATTCAAAAAAGCTACTACTACTACATCTCCAGCCTTGGTTTCAAAAGCACTGTCTTCTAGTTTATTGTCATCTATATTGTATCCTCTTGATACAAAATCTTCATAGTTGTAAATTCCGCCAAATCTTCTTAGCATTTTACAATTTACTAATAGCTTGCTGTTTAATCTATATACTTCAACTAAATACCTTAATTCGTTCGTGTCTTCTTCATTTAGTGGTCTTATAATCACACCAATTCTTATTTGGGTATCTGAATGATTATGTAGAGAAAAACTGGTATCATCTCTCCATATTGAACTGTCTTTTATTATGCGAGAAAACATACTAATTCTCTAAATCTTCCTCTTTAAGCACGTTTACAATATTTTTTGAATTAATGTCTTCTTCGTTAGTTAAACTATCCGACAGTTTATCCAGGGAAGCATCTCCTATGAGTTCGTTATTTTCGTTTACAAAAATTCCCCTAACAAATTGAATATTGGTTATGTATTCTCTGCCGCCGTTTTCATCAACGCTAAATGAATGACTAATGTTTTCTACATGAGCAAGTAGAAACACCTTATTTTTGCTTTCATATACGTTCTTAGTAAAATTTAAATTAGGGTTAATTAGGTGCGCTTCTACCATTATGTTATTTCCGACGCCAATGTATTCTGTTGTTCCGGTCATTGAAATAGATCCATTTAACAGCCTGTGATTATCAAAATACCACTCTCTTAATAACATTGCCCAAATTTTAAGTTTTTCTAGATCTAGCTTTACTGGCGTTTTGTCATTTTTTTTTCCAACAGGAAACTGTTTGGTGCTCACTATTAAGGGTCTAAAACCTTCTCTTTTAAAGGCCTTAGAATCAAATTCTTGGGTTTTTTGTTTTATCATGTTGTTTAACATAAAGAAATCAGGAAACGCGGGTCGTATTTCTATAAAGTTGTATTTATCTCGCCAATTGGTTGCCGCGGATATGGATATTACGTTAACAGAGTCTATTTTATGTGTTTTAATTTTCTTAAAATCAGACCTAAGAGATATTTTTGTGCTATATTTGTTTTTGTAAGAAAACGGTTTAATTCTATTGAATAACGTTAAAGAAAGCCCTTTTGATGTCCAAGTCATATCATTAAACATTTCATTAATGACTGGGTTACTATTGTCTTGTAGTATTTGCCAAAAAGTATTTGTTCCCTGCATTCCAAATGGATCTAAAAAACCTTCAGCTCTAGGTTTACCATCATACTTATCTTTATCAATAAGTTTACCAGACACTAATTTAAGTATGTTGTTTATATTAACGTCTTTAGGTTTTTCATCTTGAGCGTTTACTAAACCTAAAAAATTAGCCATGTCGGCAGGTATGGAAAAATTATAAACAGATTTATCCAATCTACCTATATCATCTCCAACTGCCTTTGTGCCTTTCCAGGATTGCCCAAATATGCTTATTACTTGTTTAAGGTTGCTATCTATTGAAAAGCTTTTGGGTGAATTACCGTTTCCAGTGCTTGCGTTTGTTATTGCTATAGCTAAAGCGTTTTGTTGATTTTGGTCCTGGCCGGCGCCTATTAAATTATCTATATATATATTGTTATTAAAAATATAACCCCAATCGACGCCAGTTACCACATATCTAGTTTGCCTTGTGTCATTGTTCTGCCTAGTTTCTAGCCTTACGCTTTCTATCTTGCCTATCATTTTAAGCGTATCTGGTTTAGCCTTTTTTATGTCATCTTCTGTTATTTTTCTATTTGACATTAATATGCAGCACCAGCTACCTGCAGTTAAGGTAGAAAGCCAATTTTTGGATGGAGCTAATACTATCTCAAAGGTCCCAACTGGATTAGATTTGCTTTTTGCAATTTGAATAGAAATACATGAAATAGTGCTTATTATTTTAGGTTCTATCTTATTTAAATTAGTTACTCCATCTGCAGATATTCTATCTACATAGTTCCATACTATTATAGCAGCATGAGGAGTTTTAATTTTAAAGTTAGCCATATTGCTTTAATCTGTTGTACCTATTTTGGTGCTTTTTCTAGCCATCAACCAGTTTACATAGTCTGCATTTTCGCCTCTACTCATGCCCGACATTTTTACTAGTTTATCTACTGCTTTTGAGAAATCGTTAACGGATTCATTAAATAATAGTGTTTCTTTTCCTGACTCTCCAACCGATTTTGCTGCAGCTTCTTTAGCTTTACGCTCTGTTCCATCTACGGCTTTTTCACTCTCTTTTGCTAAAAGCCCTAATGCCTTAAGTGCCTCAGTCGCATTTTTGAAACCGGCTGTAGCTTCTAAGGCTGCAGCGCTTAATTGCTTAAAGCCTTGAGTTCGCATGTCGTCAAGGGTTTTCATTAGCTCGTCGCCCGCTTCTCCTCTTAAAGCTTTGTCTGCTCTTTCTTTGCCTATTGCGTTTGGCTCTTTATTGATTATGGCAGTCGAAGCTCTACGTGCCTGTGACCCAATTCCGACGCCGGAAATCCTTGCGGCCTGATTAAATAACAGCTCCTCTTCGCGTGATATTTCTTTACCACTCATGATTTTATCTGCCAGTGCCTCAGCGTCTACTCCCAACCCTATTCCACCAGAACCCATCTGAAGATTTGTTATAAGTCTAGCCTTTACTAATTTTTTTACTAATCCCGTTTCCTCGCCTTTTTTTACATCTATGCCTTGTTCAAAGAGCATTTTTCCTATTTCTTCAGGGTCTTTAGTATTTTGAAGTTTTATAAGATCTTCGTCAGTCATTTTTTGAGCAATTATCGCTTCTACGCCAGATAATTTGGTCATTTTACTTATTCTTGCTGTGGCAGCCATAGCAGAATAATTAACGCCGGTATCTGTACTTATTTGGCGCATTTTTTCTGCGGAGGTTGCAGCTAAAGAAAGAGCAACCTCTTTATTTTTAGCGTTAGGGTCGACTCCAGCGCTTAATAATTGCGCAGCTTCCGCCGTAACATCAAGTCCCATTTGTCTACCGACCGATTGAGATGCCATCGCCCCTGTATATTCAACCATCTCATTTAGGACCTTAGAGCCTTCAAGAGATTTTGAAAATGCGGCCTCTAAAACAGACTTCAGGCTGCTGTCAGGATTATTGGCTCCAGCTGCAGCTAATGATGCCATTCTTTGCATGTTTGTCTGCATATTGCCAAAACCAGATCTCTCTAAACCTCTTGCAGCATAAATCTGTTCTTCGTTAAATGCGCTTCCTATTTCTTGTGCACCAAAAGCACTCATCTGAGCCATCTGCTCTGGAGATATTCTAGCGTCCCTCATTCTTTCTAACCCAGACAGTTGAACCATATTTGTTTTAGATAAATTTCTTTGCAAGAATGCGCTTCCGGCTGCACCACCCATTGATGCGGCGGCGCTCCCCATGCCAACACCAAAATCTCTTAAACCTTGAAGCTGCTCTGCTCCTATAGCGTAAAGAGCCTTTCTTGCTTCAAGACTTAAATGTCTTGCGCTCAAATCTGCCTGCCCAGTTGAATTGCCTCTAATTACATCGCCAGCTTGAACTGCTAAAGACGCCGTGCCGCCAACCACATCCATCGCGCCTGCTTGTAAATTCTGGGTAGCATTTATAGCAGTTCCAAAACTTTGAGCAAGTGGGTTTACTTCTTCAAGCGCGGCATGTTTGGCTCTAATAGCGCCAGATGTTACTTGAAAAATACCACCCAATGCATTAGCCGCATTCGCGCCTATTTGACCTGCTCTAACTTCAGCCCCAAAATCTTCATCCGATTTAAAGCCTGCTAGTAACAACTGAGACATAACATCCCCAGCATTAGCAGACTTATACGTTTGATATTTTAAATTTTCCCATTGAGCAAAACCCGCATTATTTTGCATCGACGTTAATCTTTGACCTACTAGAAGTTGTTGAGCTGCTCCGCCAAACGCCCCAAAGCCTGAGCTTAATAAATTTAAATAATTGGCTGCATTAGAAAATCGCTGTGGCTCTCTTTGTTTTACGTCTTCAATTTCGCTTATTTTTTCAGCATTTTCTTCTAAGGCCGTGCTTAATTTACTTAAATTAGTTCTTATTTCTTCCGCTGATTTACCAACTGCATTATTAAGCTTATCTTGTTCTTCTAAATATTTATCCTTTAATTCCTTTTGTTTTTTATTAAGGTCTGCCAATGTTTGATCATCTGTTTTTATTTCCCCAGATGCTATACCTTCTTTTATCGTACTTTGTCTTTTTTCGGCTCTAATTTTAGCACCAATTTTATAAAATTTTTCTTCTTGCGATTCAACGTCTAAACCTGCGGCCCTTTGTCTTCTTTCTGCTACGTCTATCGCTGCTTCAAATTTTATCTGTCTTTCGTGCTTTTTATATACCGCCTCTAATTCTTGTTTAGCCCCAATATCTCCAGATGCGACTCTCTCTGCAAGATTCGTTGCTTGCTTTTCTAATTGAGTTCTAGCTACAGCAGATCTTGCCTTTTTTTGTTCTAATTCATTAGGCGACAAATTCATCATTTGGCGTCCAAAGTCTTGAGCAAACGTTGTTCTTGCGATTTCTTGACGATAACCATTCACCGAAGAAGAAGAAAAATACTCGCGCACAGAAGATCCTAATTCATTTATGCTTCTTTCTTGCCTTAAAGTATCTTGTGTTGACAGCTGATCTTTAATTTTAGCTATTTGTATTGTTGATTTTACTTTTTCTTTTTGAAAATCTTTAAGTGCCCACGAAGGATAGAAACCGGATTCTATAGCCGTATTAATATTTTCAATGTTTCTTTCGTGCTCGGCTAATTTTTTACTTTTAATGACTTCTTGGCCAGTACTTCTTTGGCTTTTTTCTAGTATCCTGTCAACGTCGCTAATTCCTCTAGTCGCATAATCGTCAGGATTACCGTTGACTGGTTTTATGTTTTTTGATTTATTGACGTCGTCATTATCGGCCATAAAAATTACTCATTAAAACTTTCTTCTATATCTTCGCCAAATGATTCACCAAAAATAGCTTTACCTTGCTGTAACTGTTTTTCCATCCATGCGACGTTATCAGGATCTTTGGTTGGATCTATTTCTTGCTTATTACCAGCTTCTTTTTTTAAAGCTTCGAGTTCTTTTCTTTCTTCCTCTTCAGCCCAATCAAGAACCTCTTTTTCCTTGTCTGCCTCTATCTTATCATTTTCTGAGTTTACTCGTTCTTGTTCTGCCTTTTTACGCTCTATTTTGTCGTAAAATTCATAAAGAAGTTCTTCTAATGTATAAGAAAGCAATAAAGGATCTTTGAGTGGCCTATTATAAGTTTTAGACCACCAACTTTGAAGAAAAAGTATTAATTGTTTTTCGTCAGAGAGATCAGAACGTGCGTTAGCTGCTGCTACGGTTCTTATCTGATCTATTAAGCTTGTAAAGTCTCTTGCGCTTTCTGACTTTTCTCTTTCATCTTCTGGCGCCATTCTTCCTCGGCTGCAGCTACTTTATCAAAAAGTGCTACTAGTGCGTCTTCGTCTTCTATTAAAGTACCGCCTACGCTTTGTTTCCACCATTCAGGTGCATCAACTATCTTGGTTCTAAGAGTTGCTAAAATTATAGCCATACCAAGAAGACCGTCTGTTGGATTTTGATAATTACCAAGAAGTCTTGTTTTTTCAAGCTCTAGTTTATGCTTTTGTCCCATGTTGAGTACGCATAAGACAGTAAATCTGCCTTCGTATTTTTTACCGGTGTCTATACCAGTGTGCTGAAAATCAAAAACATGTTCCTTGTTCGGTAAATCCATAATAAACCTCTTTTTAATTATACCTTAATATGGTAAAGATATCAAAAAGTGTATAAAATTAACCTTTCATCGTGCCACCCATAGTAGGCATGAGAGTGATATCGTTGAAATTTGCAGCTGGCGTCTTTTTAGGTTGTCCGATTTGAGAATTGTTTGAGTTACCGTCCGAAGTATATCCTTCAGGTATAGTCGGGACCTTTTCATCCTGCCAACCTATGGCTTGAAAAGTCAAAGTCACGTTGGCTAGCTGATCCACTCTTATCTCTTCCTGCCTTGAGACTATCATGGCTTTAGAAGCTAAAAATAAAACTTCGTCTGTCTTTGAATCTCTAACTTCTATTTGTATATATTTTTGAAACAAGAAGGATAAAGCATTGGCTTGCCAGCCTTTAGTACCGGCACTAACTCCAGGTATGTGAAGAGCGGATATAGATCCCTCTACTCTGCATCTTGTTGGAACTAACTCATTGGTGAAAGGATCATCTATGGCGTTGATCTCTGTCACGGCTGTAGTTATTCTCCATGAGATGCCAAATGCAAAGCCTACTATGACGCCGTTTATCTTAAGTATGCACCTAGCGCCGCTTGCGTATTTGGCAGTAGGTCTAGTAGAGAATATGCCACCTATATTTCCGCCAACTACGTTATCTAGTAAACCTTGACCTGGAGGCGGTACGTTGTTAAAACCCTTTGGCATGTATTATCCCTCGAACTGCTGCCCGACTCCGCTGAAGTCGGCTACAAAACTATCTTCGTCTGCGTACAGCGCAACGAAGTTAAAGCGTTGCATGGCAGCCCCTCTTTTTGATATACTAAAGTCAGCTTGAGTTATTCTGCAGTTTCTTATGTTAGCTACGCCTACTAATCCAGGAACAGAACCGTTTACGCCGGTTCCGCCTGTCAATATATCACTTACAGCATTTATGGTTCTTTGAGTAGCGCCAAAGAAACCTCCAGCCTCGCCACCTTGCCCAGGAACCTTTTGATACACTTGTATGTCAAACGTCGTACCGTTAGACAGCAAACCTGGATTTAGTGCTTCGTTAGTCCTGCCGTCGTTACCTATGCCGTTCCTATTAAGAAAATCGCCGAACTTGCCACCCCATGCAGAACCCATGTTGCCTACTCCGTTACCCGCGTCGTTCTCGGATATGCCATACGGCGTAGAATCAGCGCCAGTCGCCATTGCGGCATCTTTAGTGTATCTAATTACGCTGAACGAGCCAGATACAGTATATCCAAGCGGTTCAACAGAAGAGCCTTCGTACATGCCGAGAACCTTAGGCGTTTGATGCGCTATCTGTATTGAGTAAGAAAGGTCAGTGCAAAAAGCTAACGTTTTACCGTTTATCTTTATCTTTGCATTTGCGCCCGTTATAAAAAATGGTTTTACACCTGCCACGATGACCTCTCACTAAATAATACCATAAAAACTGTCGCGCATTACTGTAAATAAAAAAGCCCCACCATTACTGGCAGGGCTTTAATATTGTGCATTAATTATTAGGTCGAAAGATCTTTATCTGCAGACTTACCTGCGTCAAAATCATCGCCGTCAAACAGGATGCCTACGAAGCTCATGCGCTCAACCAATATGCCTCTTTTGTTGATACCGCCGCTCAAGCGGTTCATTCTTGCGTCTATGATTCTTCCTATTCTAACAGTCTCAACTGCAGAACTACTAGCTGCTCCGCTGCCAGTAGTCGTATTTGTTGCTTTTTTCTGATATATAACTATATCTACGCTCTTTGAAGCTAATATACTTGCAGGATCAAAGAATCCTTGAAGGCCAGATGCTTTAACGCCGTTTCCAGTTCCATCTGCGGTTCCAAAGGGATTGTTTCCAGTTGAACCAGATGCTACGTTAGTATATCTAACTATGCTAAGTTCGCCTGCTACAGAGTAGTTAACTGGTTCGTTGGTCACAGCTTCATAGCGACCCATTGTTTCTATGGGGATCGTGTCAACTGCCACAGAGTAAGATACGTCAGCTGCGTATGCGAAAGTTTTACCACCTACGGTTATCTTTGCTGACGCGCCTGTTATAAAAGATGGTTTTATGTCTGCCATTTTGTTTCCTTTAGGGTTGCGGTTCCCTTTACCTTGCTATTTTGTTACTTAATTGTAACTTTATAATTATAACACAAAAAGAGTTAAACTTCGAAACTAACCTAAAATAAATTTAAGCTGCTTCTGAACCGCCGTCTCTTTCGTCTGGTAAGCTAGGCCCAACACCTCTGCCGACCTTTAAGTTTTCGCTAGGGTGTGCGAGCATGTAGTTAGTCATCCCCTGAAGAAGATGAGGTACATTTTTGCTTCTATCTATCATTAGTCTAGCTCTATTTTTGGTAATTGGTCTAGCGTTGGCACCATTAACTACTTGATGAGCTCTCTTCTTAGCATCTTCATGACTTAAGGTAGCGCATTCGCGAAGATGAGTAGGTTCGAACATCGGATCGCCTCTTTTAGGATTTCTTGCTCCTTCTAAGGCTTTTTCTAATTCAGCAGATTCACCCTTTTTAATTTCCTTTAGTCCCATTATATAATGGGCGATATCAGACAATCCCGACGCAGCCTTTGAAACCTTAGCTTTAACCCAATCAGGAGCAATTTCTGCTTGATCTATGTGCTCTCTTATTTCTTTTATATGATGCTCAAGAGATTCAAGTTCAGACATTAACATACTTGAGTCTACTTTATCGCCTGCCATGTCTTTAGATTTTTTAAGGCATTTACATTTAGCTTTATTGCATTTTTTACAAACAGAATCGCTCTTTCTAAGCTCTTCTTGCTTAGCTTCGTTGTTCTTTTGCAATATCCACTGAGACCAGTCTGGGCGATTTGACATGTTTACACCTTCATGAAAAAAGGCCGGGCATAACGCCCGGCCTTAATATCTTAAGCGGATTGCTGTGCTCTCTGCAGGGTTATATCTGCGAGAACAAAATCAATTCCTTCTACTAACTTAACAACAACAGAAACGTTTATCGTGTTGCCATTTATCTGCACTACGAGTTGTTTAAAGCCATTTTTAGCATCTGCAGTACTTACAGTAATACCTTGAGTTAAATACGTTGTAAGTATAGATTCACAAGTAGATTTAACTTCTGCAGCACTAACGGTGTTTTTAACACCGACATAAAGATTTTCAAGCTGATTTCTGAAATCATATGCAAGAACATCGGCAGCGTAAAGAACGTTAGCTCTGTTATATACCCAGTTTCCGTCTTTTCCGTAAGTAGTGTTATCGACTACAAGGCGAAATCCGCCAGACTGCGGTCTTTCCCAGAAACTTATACCGCTGGATATAGCATCATCATATTGAGTATCAGGATCAAAGTCGAGAACTATATCCGCTTCTGCGGTTGACATAGATTGCCCTGTTTGGCGTATGCCGCTCATATTGAAATATTTATTGGTCATAGGAAGACCGATTGGCGATCCGCCTCTTGCGCCTGCGAGCAAGCAAGCTGCGGCCCAAGGTTGAAACCATCTTATGACGCCATCACTATCAGCCTGACGAACATCTTGAATTGCAAGCTGAACTCTTGCCGCGGCAAGATCTTGCGCTCTTTGTTTACAATCAGCGTAATCGGCCTTCAACGAAAGATATCCTTGTCTTTCGGATTTCTTCTTAGTAGTAGCCATCAAGCTAAGATGTGTCTTAACAGCTTGATGTATTCCTTCTATAGTGTAATTAGACCCAGATTCAGTGAGTCCGTCTGCTGCATCGTCTGACGCATCGCGAGACATAAGAGGCACAACAGAGTTAACTCTTACTTTTTCAAACTTACTAAGAGCGTTAACTATCTCAGAAGTGCTAGTTGCGCCCTTTGCGCCGCCAGACAATGCGGCTTCCGCAAGAGCAGCAGGCAAACCTACCTTAGCGCCAGATTCAAGAGATGCTATGCTAGATGCCTCAAAGAAGGCTGCAACTTCTGCTGCATCTTTTTTAAGAGCTGCACCAGAAACGGCGTCAAGAGAAGATACGTGGTCAAGAACATTGACCGATTGTCTTGAATCTTGTCCTGCGGTTAAAACTGCGCTCCAAGAAGGGATCAAATTAATTGCTTCTGCAAGATCGGCAACACTGCCAAAACTTGCCTTAGGAAGAGAAACAGAGCTTGTTCCGTTAAAAAGAACAACGTTGTTATCGTCTATAGAAACAGTAGAACCAGCAGTAGCATTTGTTACAGTAACAAGTACATTACCACCAACGGTTGCAGTTTCTACAAGCAAATCTCTTTTTTGAGAGAGCGTTAAATTTCTAGTAGCACCGGAGCCAGTTATCTTAAGAGTTATTCTGTTTCCGCCTACACCCCATTCTCTTGCTTGAACTGTACCATAAGAACCAGCGAGAGCAAGAGAAGCTCTAACAGATGCGTTAGTTTTATAAATGTATATAGCTTGAGCTCCGCCTGGTATTGCACCATCAGAGCCAGGAGCAAACAAAAGGTTGCACGCGTCAACTATTGGACCTCTGCCATATTTTGCCTTTATCTCTGGAAGCTGTTCTGGACTAAATACATTATTTGCGATGTTTACTTCAGAAGCCCCAGGTGCACCAGCATCTGCTTCCCCAAGTATCGCTACAAGGCCAGTCGGGCTAAGAGGAAAACCACCGCTGAGATCAATAGAGACCTTCGAATAAGCGCCTGGTTTGTATATTGTAGCTCCGTTAAAACTTACGTTTATTGCCATTTTCTTTTTCTCCTAAGATTCTGTAAATAAATTATAACATGCTTAATAAGCTAATGTTAACCTAAAACTATGCCATATGCGGCTAGGGCTCTATCGAAGGTTTCCATAGAGCAATCCCCGCTTAATCCTCTGCCTTTAAAATCAGCTTTTAATACTTCCTTGTGATGATGCTTAGGTATAGATTCTTTTCTAAGTGCATACCAGGTGTCAAAGTCTACCTTTTCTACGCCTTCTTGTTCTAAGCTCAAAAGATTTCTATTCTTTTCTTTTTTCTTTTTCATGTAAGCCTCACATTTATTATACACTCAAAAAGTGGTTAAATATTAACCCCTTCGCTATCATCTTCGTCATTTATTTTACTTGCAACTATGCCAGCCTCTGAACTATTTAAGTCAGATCCGTCTACAGTATGCTCTACGTTTATCTCGCCTATATCAGTATACTTGTCACCCATCCAATAATTCTGGGTAGTACACCTGAATCTTATCCATCTTGTCCACGTGTTTTCTGCCATGTGCATGGTATCTTTGCTGTAATCTGTGGCACTATAAGTGTGGAGCTTTAGGCCCAATCTTTCCGCTGTGAGCTTGTTCTTAAAAAGTATGTAGGATACGATATAGTACATCCACAAAACATGGTCGCCACCTCTATTAGCATGTATACCTATATCAACCATCACGGTAAATACACCTGTTCCAGTTTCACCCTCTTCATTATCAAAAAGCGCCGCTATGTCGCTCATAGCGGCCTTACTCTCATCTTCGGTTTCATTAGCTAGATGCACACTTATACAGGGTATTTTTTGTGCGTTAAATGACCAAGCTTGAATTACTGGTATCTTTGTTTCCGAGAACCATTTCCATATTTTGTTTCTATAGTCATCGCCATAGTCAGAACTAAAGTCTTGCTCAGTTAACATGGCAAACAAATCATCAAAAGCATCTTTATTTTTTCTAAGATTCTTGATACCTTGATCTATTATCTTTCTTATTACTATTTCTGGCATTACAAAAGACATTAGAACGAATCCTCGTATTCCTTAATTATGTCTCTTATTCTTTCGCTCAATTGATCCCTAAAGGATTCATTTATTTGGCCGAGATCTTCAGTAAAATCTTTCTCTTTAGATGGGATAACCCATTGGGTATTAGCGTCCTGCTTGCTTGTGGCTGTTCTAAATTCTGCCTTTGAGCCTCTTGGCGCTATATTTTGAAAATTCTGTTTAGCTGCTTCTATTCTTCTTGTATTTTCATATTTCCAAGCATCATATATATTGCTAGCGATACTTGGTTTAGGAGAAGTCGATGGAGAGCCAACGGGAATTACCTTATAAACGCCACTTCCGTCTTTTAGCGGTTTTGCTCCTTGCAGCAAATAAGGCAACATGGGTTTAGATGGCTCGGTGAATGATGTGTTGAATGTTTCAGTCGTGATCTGTGCGCCTATTCTATCAAGCATAACTTGATTTATAAACTCATCAGATCCTTTTTCTACGCCGGCTTCAATAGCCGATTCAAGCGCAGACATGCCTAATTCTTCGACTGCGCCATTTATCTCTTCTTTAGCTTTACTGACTATTGAATCGACAGTATCAGGATCTAAACCCTTAGACTCTAATATCGCCCTTAATGATTGAAGTTCAAGCGTAATGTTAACCATTTTATTTTTTGTTAACTACTTTGGCCTTCATGTCCTTAAGAAAATTTTCTTTTTCTAAGTCTTGCCAATCTCCGCCAAAGGAAATAGTTATCTTTCCGTTGGGCATTATTTCGATTCTTGGTTTCGTCAAATAAGAATAGAAATCGCTATGAACCTTATCTTGATTAGATAGGTTTGATGATACGGCTTCTATTTTATCTGGTTTTTTATTATCGTTGTCTATTTTTTCTTGAAGTGCTCTAAGTTTTCTCTCAAGCTCGTCAAGATCTTTTCCAACCGCTTGACACAACTTATTGTGTTTTCCTGCGGCTTCGTGTACAACATTTTCTAGTTTATCAAAAAGCTTTAATATCTTAGTTTCAACCTGCTGTAAATCTACTGCTACGCCATTTCTAAGCTGCTGACGTATTGTTTCCATCTCTTCGTAGATGTTACCTATGTTGTGTTTTTTGTAATTATCGATAAGCTCATTTAAGCCACCTTCTATCGCATCATCTGAAAGTGATTTATCGTCAAGCAGCTCTAGTTCTTTTTCATCTTCAGGAAGATACCATTCGAATATGCTCATAAGAGCTACAGCGAGCTCAGGAAGGGATTTGTTAGTAAATTGATATACAACTTTATGTCCGTCAGATACGCGACCAGAATACACATCGTTCATGTGTTTTCTTATGGATATAACATGGCTGTCAAACTTAAGATCTTTAAAATCTTCATCTTCCATGTCTTCTACGGCTTTCTTAAGAGCTCTAAAGACACCGTTGCCAACTATCTTTAGTGCGTCGCCGTGTGATACTTCGAATACTGCATCGCCTCTTTGACGTATTATGTTCTTCTCTAATTTTTCTAACGCCACTAAGCCTTCTAAGGACTTGCCGAGCTTTTGATCGATAAATTGTTTAAGGGGCTTTAAACAGCAATTTCGTAATTTGTCCCATGGTATATCAGATATGTCATACCATTTCCAGCTCGACATCTTTTCTTTGCCGTCGTCAGATGTAGTATCTTTAGGTTTACCCTTAGCAATCTCAGCAAGATACACTACGGTTTCATTACCTTCGATGGAACCCCTGTATATCTCAGACGTTATTCTGCCTAACACTCCGGCCTCTTCGTGCATTTCTCTAAGCGCAGCGTCTTCAAAACCTTCGTTTGGTTCTAAATGACCACCAGGAAAAGCGAGTTTGCCCGAGTTATGTTTGCCTAATAATACCTTATTTTCAGAATTTATTATAAGGGTTGCCACAGCTCTTCCTCTGCCCTTATAAAACTCTTCAAACGCTTTCTTTAATTTTTTTCTATGCTCTTTAAGATGGTGAGCAGATTTAGATCTATGTTCTTTGCCCTTAGAAGATTCTTTGCCGCCGTGCTTCTTAGATTCCTTCTTATGATGTTTAGCGTGATGCTTGTCTGTCCAGCTTCCGCCTCTATCTTCTCCGCTTTGCTCTGGAAGATCTTTAGCACTGCCTGTTGCTTCTATGTATTTTCTCGCTACTTCTTTAGGAGGACGACCACGAGATCCTTGATCTACCTTCTTGCCATGAAGAATAGCTTGCATCATTCTATACTGTCTGCGTGAAACCGCATGTGGCATAATTAAAGATTATCTCCTGTGATCCGTTGTACAGTATACATTATAACTCGATTTTATAGTTAACCCTGAGAATTTGCTATCTTTTCCCCTGCGCCAACCATAAAATCTCTGCGCACTAAAAGCTGTTGAGGGAGTCTTTTTGCAACTTTTTGCCCATTTACAAGTTCTTGTGTTATTCTAAGTTCTCTTAAACATTGAACTACTACATATACAGGATTAGAGTAAAACGCCCATATTATAGCCTCACCCCTATCTATGTTGGAGTCATAAAAAGGTTCTTGTCCTTCTATCCACTGTATGTCGCCTTCGGGAGTTATATTAAAGTCTACACCTGGTTGATATATCTTTTTTACGCCGTTAGATATCGAACAAGCAAATTCTACCTTTTTTACCGGATATCTAAGAGATTGCCTGCCGTTAGGTCTCGCCTCGTATTCCTTCATCTCCCACATTCTTACAGTAAAATCTGGTATTACTAGTCTATCGTAAGTATTAAAGTCCGCCTGTTCTCCATTAGGATATTCGGTTGGTAGTGTTACTACCGCGGTTCCCACTTCCCATACGCCGTGGGCTTCAAACGTTTTCTCTATAGAGTTACCTGTAAAGATACCCCATATTTCCTGCTCACCGTAGTAAAGTATGCCTGAGTCATCACAGTGCTCACAGTCAGGTAAGTGAGCATTGTTGTCTACATCTAATATATTGGGGCATGGAACAGCCTTAGAGTGAACGAACCTTATTCCTCTCTGGTTCAACAACTGATCAAAATTTATTCCCTTGATACTAGGATCTGGTATGTAAAGTGGCATCGGCGACGGCGTAGATGTCGGCGCTTGCGCTGGTGGAGGATATACATTACCTGGTTTGTCCATGCTCATGTTTTAATTATACCGCGATGTTAACTAATTAAAAAATAGCTTATAATGTATATATATATGGACAAAGACAACATGACAGAGAAACAGATTCTCGAACGAATTATAGAAGAAAACGGCAGCTGTGCTTCATGGGCCACTATAAGTATATGCCGTACTTGTCCGTTATCTAAGTTAGATAGATATGAAAGCGGTAGATTTATAAGCTGCGTTGAATCTTTAGGGGTCGATGGACTTTCAGAAGAAGAGGCCGATGAGATATATAAAAGGGCCGCGTCAGAAAAATTAGCTCAATTAGAATTAGATAAGATAATAGATAATTAAATGCTTTTGTCTAGCGATGATAAAAATATACTTGAAGAGATAGTGGAGACTAACGGTCAATGTCTTAAGGCGGCTAGGTGTAAAGTGTGTCCGTTTAGGGCCATGTGTTTACCAGAGTTCCTTAATCCATCTCCTCCTACTCCTCCTCAAAGATTAGAGATAGCACTAGGTGTATTAATGCATAATGCCATCATAGACGAAGAGATAGATCTAAAAAACTACACCTTAAAGAGATGACCTGAAGATGATCTAATTGCTCTCTTCTTGATCAACGCAAACTTATCCGAATCTGTGTAATACGTGTTCCAGTTGCGTCCAGATACCGTTCCAAAGAATATATCATCTGCTACATTAAGCTTTCTCAAGATCACTATAAGATCAAGCGCAGACATGACCTGAAACATGTCTATGTTTTCATAGAATCCCATGTCAGTATGCTCTACTTGTCAGATCGCCTAAAAAAGCCATATACTCGTTCCAGTAACGATCAGCTGTCTTTGTCGCAGCTTTTATCTTGAGTGCTTTCAAGATCGCGAACAATCCTGCTTTAGCCTCTAATTTAGCTAATCTTCTTGCTATCAGTATCTTGTGCTTGTGCGACTCGTCGTGATCGTATATGCTCGACATTATGGTTCTTTAAACCCTTCACATATAGCGCTGACATCTTTGTGAGCAGATCTCAACTGATCTCTCATCTCTATGCAGTAAGACAAGCTATCGAACACGTTTACTATATTACAGCCCTGAATAGAGCAAACTTTTAACATATGGTGCGATCGGTTCATTTCGACGCTCGCGCACCCCCCGGCTAAACCCACGATCAGCAAGCTTAATATGCTTATATATCTATTCATTGCCCAAATCTTATCCTGTGCGTCCAGCTGTGGTCATTAGTGTCTACCATAGTGACGTCTTTTATTATCTTAAGCTTTACCATGACACTAAAAAGATCATACATGACTATGTATCTCGCCATCCATCCATCTCTCTTGTCATTCATGTCAACGTAGACCTTAACGTTTCTCATAGTTCTTATTTGGCTATGAGCCCCCGCCCGTTTAAGTCAAGCATAGTTACTAAGTTAAGTGCATATACGTACATCATATATTATACCTTATTTGTCTGGTGCATCCAGATATCCAGTCTCTTTTTGCACATGAACCTAAACAACATGTAATTACTCTTAGATACTGCTCTCATCTGGAACAGTACCCACACTAACCTATCGCATGCTACTAACTCTTTTGGAATCATATCAATAAAAGTGTGAGGTCATCAGTAAGACCTCGTCGAATATTGCCGCGCGAATATACGCGTCAACGTTCTTATGCGATGCTACGCGCAACTTCATCAAAACGCTACACAAGTTATACTTAGCTATATAAGATAAACTATCCATCCCGCCGTTAGGGTACAGCAAGTGAATAGAGTATCTTAGACAATATGGGCATCTACAGTCTTCACCGTGCTTCATCGTCGTCTTCATTTGTATCCCTTTGATGCAACCTACCAATCAACATAAGTGCTATGGTTAATCTCTCATCGCTGTCCATAAGTCCAAGTTTCCAAAGAACAAGAGTGAGCCAATGCCAAGAGCCAAGCGCGTTATCCCCATGTTTACCTTGCAAACTTTTGCGAAAGCCATCATATATCATAGTGCGCGTCATCTTGCATACTTGTTCCGACGCCGTAATTCGCGATATACATTACGACGAACTTCTTAAACTGCTCATCGGTGATAACGCCCATTGTCATGAGCGTTACAGCGCACACGTACTGTATATCGAAGTTCCTATCGCGAGACATCGTCTTGATGAACTTTGGAAAACACGGAATCATATGTCAAACTCGATATCTGATGGAATATAAAATAAGAAAGCGAAATACTTATCCTCGCTTATAACGTTAAGTTTGCTTAACATCTTAACCAAGAGCCAGTAATACTCCCTCTTGTGAAAATGGACGCGCATATACTTAACCTTATCGCTTGACCTAGTCATATCTAGATTATATCTTAAGTGGGTAGGTAATCTAGCGCTTACGGTATGTAAGAGAAAACGCCGAGCTTATTATCGTAATAATAATAACTACTGACGTATATACCCATTATGTTATATACATCTTCTTGTATGTTCGGGTGTTTGACGCCCATCTTGTGCAGTATTAACGCAACCTTTAATTTTAACAAGTTTGACCTACTTGAGTGGTGACTACCGTATATCATAATATGGCATTCTAATGCCGAACTTCATCAATAAAACGAGTAGGTTGTGGCGGGCCCAGGCTCGATCGATGCCTTTCTGCGTAAACCTAGGTTCGTACATACGTCACCCCGTGAACCAGGAAGTACCAAAGATGTCGGGATCGTGTGGGTTTGGTAATGCTTGCTTATACGCTGAATGTAGATTAAGCTTGCAGAGAAGCTTTATAAGCGCTCTATATGGATAATCATTGATCGGCATTAGAGTTTGCTCCAAGTTTATTTTTAGGATGATCTAGGAGATATAGGGATAGTTGGGTCTTGTTGATAACCTTTAGATCTAGAAGAGAGCGGAGAAGGGCGTACCGGCTTTTGAATTTGGCGGCGCGGGTGCGGTCAAACTGGATTGAGGATTGTTTTTCGATGAAGTTGAAAACGCTTATTTCTGTGTTGAGCCTTGAGCGGATATCTTTCATATTTTATATTATACCCGTAAAAATGTACCGGTACCTGTGTTTGCCTATTAGGGGAGAGGGTAGCGGGCCTTGTTTTATAGGAAAAAGCTCGCGTACGCGAAAATGGCGCGGCGTGTACCCGTCCCGATCCAAGGGATCCCTTGAAAGGTGAGGTTACCGGGCCCTGTTTTCGGGAGCACCGTTTTCCTCCCCGATCTAAGGGATATTATGAGAGGTGAATTCTGAGAGGGATTTTGAATGCACCGATCATATAGATAAGCATGATGATCATGTCGGTCATCATAACAAACAAGGGAGCAAGTCGGTATGATGAATCAAAAGGAAGCTGTGTATCAGGCGATCACTGGAATGTTCGATGTATCTGGTGATGGTGCGGTTGAACTGAGTAGAGATCAAAAACATGATGTGATCAGTGTTCTGGTCGAAGGGTTTAAGGCGAAGCGAATCAGTTATGCTGGTGAACTTCCCGATGAGAAATCACTTAGGAACTACTGTTCTGGGTTGCTCAATAACTGGCTTCGCAAGGATACTCGCCTGAACGGAGGAACTAAGTATCAGGCCAAGAATCCTGGCTCACGGCGCGGCGCGACTGATCCTCAAATCTCCGCTCTCCGCAAGTTGCAGAGCATCCAAACTGATCCTGATAAGGTTGCTGAGATCCAAGTCTACATCGATAAGCGACTCGAGGAGATCACTCCTAAGGTTGAGATCGATACCAGTGCACTCCCTGCTGACCTTAAAGCTAAGTTCGGCTTCTAAGGTTAGCGAAGCAACGGTCGGGCTGCGGAGCAAGGATGCTCTGCGGCTCGGCTAAAGCTTTAGTCGGGTGACACCGCTACGCCGGGCTGATATCTAGTTTTCTATTCTGATCTTATAAATACTTGTAAATAAAATAATTAAATTAAAATTTAATTAAATTACTTACAAATGAGCTGATACTAACATCAACTCATAATCAAACAAACCAGGGAGTGAATGAATGATGAATCAAAAGGAAGCTGTGTACTTGGCAATCACCGAGATGTTCGAACTGAGTGGTGATGGTCCAGTCGAACTGACCCGAGACCAAAAGCATGATGTGATCAATGTGCTGATGACCGGGTTTAAGGCGAAGCGAATCAGTTATGCTGGTGAACTTCCCAACGACAAGGACCTCCGAAACTACTGTTCTGGACTACTCAATAACTGGCTTCGCAAGGATCCGAGGTTGAATGGTGGAACTAAGTATCAACCCAAAAATCCTGGTGCACGACGCGGTGCGACTGATCCCCAACTTCAAGCTCTCATGAAGCTGCAGTCGATGCAAACCGATCCTGCCAAGATTGCTGAGATCCAAGTCTATATCGATAAGCGACGCGCCGAACTTGAGCCTAAGGTTGACCTCTCCGCCTTACCTCAAGACCTTCTCAAGAAGTTCGGCTTCTGATCGATAAGTAGCCCAACGGCTGGAGCACGGAAGCTCCAGCCAAAAGGCTTTAATCCTTAAGCAGTAGGCTGACACTGCTACGCCGAGCTGGTATCTTGCTTTCTATTCTGATCTTATAATTAAATATGAATAATAAAACTCTTACTCTTACACTAAATATCTACCAAATTAAAAACATATACAACTTAAAATCAATACTAAACAAATTCAACTCAATATACTTTCAAAAAATTAACTCATATCTTTATATCAACCACAACAAACTATACTTAGAACTACAAAAATACCACCCACAACAAAATCCCTTACTTCTTGGCTCAATAACTCTTTATGAAATGGGTTTAACTTATCAAATCACAATTGAGTTAGGCCTAATCACCTTAACAATCAAATCAAACTAATAACTAAATAAATCAAGTGTTGAGTGAACATGAAGTTCACTTGACACTGCTACGCCCGACTGGTATCCCCCAACTATATTCTGATCTTATAAATACTTGTAAATAAGATAATTAAAAATTAATTTAATTAAACTTATTTATATAAGGGAGTGAGTGAGTGAAGGAAATCATCATCAACATAATCATGAATGAACTGGATGACAGAACAACCCAATCAAGGGAAGTGGACTATGACATGACACCTGAACTTGAGGGTCTCAACCACTTGATCACATGTGTGGACAAGGAACTTCCACTTGAATACTCTGATTATGAGTGGATAATGGAGTTGATCATCAACAAGTCTCATGAGTGAATATCCTGTGACCCATGGATGGGTCACACATGTTTCTGAATATATATATAAATGGGAGGTAAGTGGATGAGTAAGTATAAGATTGAGTTCTCTGAGGAACAGGTGGATAAGTTGATCACATATGTGGAGTCAATGGTTGAACTGGATGAAGGAGATACTTATGTAGAGTGGTTAAAGGATATTGTGAATCAAGTCAACACAATCTAAGGAGGAAACATGAGAGCTGAACCAAAGTCTGCTAGAGAGCTGCTGCAATATCTTCAATCTCTTACCGATGAGCAGCTTGATGCACCAATCGCCTCCTGGAACGAAGACGCGAGTGAGCTGTGTCAACTCCACGATATCGAGCATATCCCTGATGTCGGTGGTGACTGCATCGTAGTTCGCTTTAACTTCTAACCACGCTGTGCACACACTGCGGAGCAAGGATGCTCCGCACCCACCATGCGCCTGACACTGCTACGCCCGACTGGTATCCCCCAACCTCGTTCCGATCCCATATATATATATAAG
>Ga0255144_1000105_pt1 | contig 34679 bp, 65 predicted proteins | sample Atl_Cont_RepA_8h_FD_183633 | JGI IMG/M metagenome (GOLD analysis project Ga0255144, IMG submission 183633) | Freshwater microbial communities from Altamaha River, Georgia, United States - Atl_Cont_RepA_8h | ecosystem: Environmental > Aquatic > Freshwater > River | place: USA: Georgia | collected...
CTGAGTAAAACAGTCCCAGGCGACTATGTTGTGCAGATGCAGTGGCAAATGGCTTGTACGGGCAGGAAATGGTGCGACTTTGTGAGCTACGACTCACGGATGCCAGAACACCTAAGACTGTTCGTTAGGCGTGTCGAGCGCGATGATGAACTCATTGCAGAACTCGAAAAAGAGGTGGTCAAGTTTTTAAGTGAACTTGAAGACAAACTAGACAAACTAAAGGAAATTTGAAATGGAAGAAAAGCGTGACAATTCTGGCGTTCTGTTCAGGAACGACAAGAAGGAAGAACCAAAGCACCCCGACTACAAGGGGAACATCACTGTTGGTGGTAAGGACTACTGGCTGTCAGCATGGATCAAGGAAGGCAAGAGTGGCAGGTTCATGTCTTTGGCAATGAACCCCAAAGAGCCTCGTGCAGAAGATGCGCCCAAGAAATCCACTAAGCGCATTGAAGACATGGAAGACGATCTGCCATTCTGATGTTCATGGGTGAAAGCGCAAGCAAGTAGCCCAAAATTTAATAGGAGTTGATGATGTTTTTCAAATTCTTTCGGTCACGCAAGACTGATCCTCAGACCAGCCATGATGCGGCTGAACAGGCACAAGAACTTGCTGACAAGCATTTCATAAAGATTCACTTTGTTTTGGCAAAGTATGGGCCAATGGGCAAAGATGGTATTACACAAAAAACTGGTCTTGACTCTGCCCAGGTATCTAGACGACTTCCAGAAATGCAAAAACTTGGTCTTGTAAAACTGACTGGTAATTTTGCTATGTCGTTTGCAAGGCGCAAAGAGCGTGAATGGTCAATTGTGGAGAAAAAAATATGATTGAAGCATTGTTTTTGTTCTTGATTGTTCTGCTTGGTGTTTTTGTGATTGTTGGTGCGTTTGTGTGTTTTATGTTTGTAATGACAAGGATTGATGAAAATGAGTAAGAGAAGAATCACGGTAAATATTAGTGCAAATATCGATGCAATTAAAGATCAACTTGAAAGAGAGACTGGAGTGGTTTTCAGCTATGTTCAACTTATTGACTTTCTGATCAACTTCTATCGCAAAAACTCTGTCAAAACAACTTGGAATAACAAGATCACTGATGGAGTAAAAAGATGAAGATTTTGGTGATGAAGATTATTTTGTCTGTGGTGCTTGCGGTGCTGACCATTGGCTCAATTGAGCTGGCAAGCGGTGGCTTAACTTTTTTGATCGGAATGTGCAAATGACTAAAGACGAAGCATTTAAAACATGGTGGCACAACGAAGGCAGCCAAGCCCCCCACAGACATCACGATTGCGAAGAACACACTATGCGTATGTGTGAGATTGCTTGGGCAAATGGTGCTTATAAAGAAAGAGAAGCCTTGGCACAGCCCAAACAGGAGCCTGTGCGCGTCATGGGGTTTGACTGCGTATGCGGCAAGCGCATGAAAGTAAGCGCAGAACAAGGTGTAACACCCGCACCACAGCGCAAGCCGCTGGACCGAAGCCGCCCACGGTATCAAGGAGGGCGCATGAGCAACCCACATTGGTGCACATACTGCAAAGGTCATAACGCCCACAACTGCCAATTCAACGAGCAGTTGCCAAGGATGCACACTTACACAACAAATCACACATCCCCACCACAGAGCACATGGGTTGGATTGACGGATGAGGAGGTTGCAAGTATTTACATGAACCATACAGATCGGCCAGATCGGCCAATATACGAACAGTGGAAGTTTGCCCGAGCCATTGAAGCCAAACTCAAGGAGAAGAATGGTTTTGATACCCCAGAGCTTGCTCACCAAGCATATAAGGAAAACACATGAAAACATACACTCGCAAATCAAAGATGGATGATTTGAAAAAGTATTGTCATCACGCAAAAGAACATTCATTCATTGAGGTGACTGAATGGGAGAACGGAGAGGGAATTGATGTGATCTTTGATGACAAGATCATCCAGCTTTCATGGGGACAGCTAAATGCAATCAATGTGCTGGCACATTACAAGGAATAAAACATGAGCGATCCAGTAAACCAACCAAAACACTACACAACAGGTGGCATCGAAACCATCGACTACATCAAAGCCAAATTAGGGCCAGAACACTTTCAGGCTTATTGCATCGGCAATGTCATCAAGTATGTAAGTAGATACTCACACAAGAATGGCATAGAAGACCTCAAAAAAGCCCAGGTCTATCTCACTTGGGCAATTGAATCACTTGACCACGAAACTCAATAGCCTCATTATTGAATTTCATAACCAACTCAGGGAATAGCAACTTCCCCTTATAAAAGGTCAACACAACAAATCCCGATCTCCAGTTGGTCGGGTTTTCTTCCAAATAATCCATGAACTGTGGGCCGTCAATATCTGCCAAAGTGCCAGAATCGACTCCATAGCGCACTCCGTTGTAGTCTGTAATGGGAGACACCTTCAGGCTGTGCAAATGGCCTGTGACGATGTTTTTGCCACTCCATAGTGTGTTGTTATGGGTTGCATGAATTCCACCCTTAAATCGATGTTTAACCACCGTGTCGTCGTTAATCCAGCAAGACCAACACGGAGTCCAAGCAGGGAAATGATCTTTTAGGCTAAACCCCTTAACATGCTCATATTGAGGCGCATTGGCGGCTAGGAAGTTTTCAAATCTAGCATCATGGTTTCCAAGAGGCCAAATTAACTTGACATTGCGCCTTGCCTTTTTCGCCGCCTCTTCAATCTCCCCCATCGCAATTTCGCAAGCCTTAAGTTCCTCAATAACAGATGGCTTGCTGTCCCACCCAATGCGGGGATGACGAGAGATAGTCGCACCATCAAAAACATCGCCATTTGCAATAACAGCAACTGGAGCAAATTGTTTAATGGCCCAAAGTAAACCCTTAAAAACCGACGAATGTAAACCTGGATAGAAATGAGCATCCGAGAAAACCAAAACAGTTCCATTCTCAACTCCAAGATTCAATCTGGGTGAATGCCTATGCGCTGTCTGCAAGTGATGTTGTTTTCTTGTCTCATTGTTAGGATGAGTAATCGTATTTAGAGCAATGTTGTACTTGACTTCAAGGTTCCTGCGCCTCTTCATTACATTCTTGTTTTCCATATTCATTCTCTCAGAAGCCTCTTTCCAAGATCGACTTGTTTGAACAATTTCAATAAACTCTTTGTCAGAGATTCTGATGTTAGCCATTACAAACGCTTCCTCCAGTAAACACTATGCTTGAACGCCCATTTTTCACTAGGTTCAAAAATCTTAAACCCACATGAAATCAATGAATTTGCACTCGCAGGATTATCAGTCGTATCAGTAACCAACCAGTTCCAACCAATCGCTTTGGCATGAGCAATCCTTACCCTAATCATTTTCTTTTGAACGCCTCTTCCCCTAAAGTAAGGCACAACACCTGATCTGCACAAATAGCCACAATCAGCCCACCTAACAGACTGAACAACACCAGCAAAACCAATAGGCTCATCACCTTCATAAGCAATCCACCAATACCCACCATTAATAGGGTACGGCTTGTCATAAGGCAAACAAGATTTCTGCAATTCATGCAACTGCATGAGAATCACAGGATCATGTATGTTTACTCGCCTTATCTTCATGTCGTCATTACACACTTCTTCTGTGACAATTTTGAATAGGAAGTCATAAAAATCAGTCATTTGCAGTCAACTTTTAATCTTTTTTGTAGTTTAAAAGCAACTAAATGACATATCTTTAAGATATCAGTCCTGGCAAATAAACAGTCTTCCCTGCCTGTTTGGTGGCCGTCAGCGTTTGTTTTTTCAGATTGGCAGAGTCATAACTGACATGAACCCAACCGCTGTCTGGCACTCCAGGCGTGTAGAACTCAAGGATCACCTGAGTGAAGTCCAGATTTTCGGCAATCCACTTTGCCAATTCAGCATTGGCAACACCAGGAATCTCAATATCAGCGGCCTGACCCTTGCAATGGTCGCTGGTCTTGGAGCCTCCAACAGCGGCATTGACCTCCGGGTGACGGAAGCCAGAGTTCACCTTGACACCCTTGCCATAGTGGTCACGAACTGGTTGCAACACCTTTTCGCACAGCACTTTGAGGTTTGCAATCTCTGCATCACCAGGAGTGTTCTCCATGCCATGGCGCAGGGCGGTTTCCGATTTGACCATCTCGGTCAGGCTAAAGTTGTTTGAGAGTTGCATCATTTGCCTTTCTTCATATCAATGATTTTTTCAAGAGTCCTGCCACCAAAATAGAATGACATGATTAACATGCCCCATTGCCCAAGCAGTTCTACATACGCTTGATTTGTCTCCAAATCAAAGGCCGACATCATGGCAAAGGTAAAGTAGCCAACAAGAATAGCAACAAGCGTCATTGGACGAATGTTCTTAGACAGCCACGAATCACTAGACATGTCTGCCTTCAACCGCTCAGTCAAATTATTCTGTTCGGTCTTATAGGCTTCCAAATCAACATTTAACTCAGCAATCTTGCCCTCTTGCTCAATCTGCTTGAGCTTTGCCATAGCCTCAGATTTAGCCGCCTCATTAGGCAAAACCCGATCAAGAATCTTGGAACCTACATCAAGCAACGCTGGGATTGGAATCATCTTTTTTCTCCTTTGGTTCTTCAGGCGCAGGCGCTGGAGCCTTGTCGCTCAAAACATCTTTCCCCTTGATTGCCAGAAGAGTCGCTAGCGATCCAAGGATGTATTTGCTCATGTCGTTCAAGAGGTAAAAAAAATTCTTGTCAGCAGGTGCAATCGCATTCATTGGCTGAGTGACAAAAATCACCGAGTACAGGCTCAGGATCACCATGCCAAACACGGTCAAACTGAACACAATGCCAATCACAAAGCGCAAGAGCGCATCAAGTTGTTCTGGTGATTTGGTCATTTCAATCCTCCTTACGATCTTCTGGACGGGTTAGTTGGTCTGGGCAAGTTGATGTGACTGCACACTGTGGCTTCTTGCAGTCTGACTTATCCCAGTTTGACGGGTCTTGACATGGATAACGAAACCTATCACTACATCCAACTGAAGTTAGTGAAATTAGTAAAGTTACCAAGAAAACATAAACTCTCATTGCAGTTTTTCACCTTCTGATTTTGATTTTTCAACTTCTTTCCTTAGCCTATCCATTGCTTGCACCTGTTCACGAACCTCGTGTTTTGTAGTAAGTATGTCAATGTATATCAGAGACATTACAGCCACTAACAAAACAATTACAAACAGAGAAATGATGTTGATTAGAAACCCCAACGAATCTCCCGATCTTTCACTATCAGATACCAAATCCCCGCCAGATACGCTCCCACGAGAATAGCCATTGCCACTATAAGCAGACGATCTACCAGCATTTCCTTTACTCGTTTTCGTTGCCATGCCGCTTCTCGCTCTTTCTTGACCTTTTGCATCCTAGCGAACTCTTGTTCCTCGGATATGACACCAACCATCCTAATCACTCTGGTGTACAAATCCCCCATGCCTGGAGTCTGATACACCATCACCTGTCGAATCTCATACTGCAACTTCTCCATCTCATCCATCGCCAAAACCCTGTGCAAAGCAGACTCCATCATGTTTTGGTCAGGGTCATAGATGTTTTGCGATTTCTCTTCCTCTTCTGCAATATGTGCTTTTAGTTGCTCAAGTGACTTGAAAAACTTTACAAGGTTGTCGGAGATGTCTTTTCTAACCTGCGCCTCATCAAAAACAACCTGTTTACGCCCTTTTTGCACAACAGGTTCGTCATCGACATGAACCTCAACCTTGCGCTTGAAAAACCCCAGGAAACCACCAACCTCCCTGACAATCTTTTTCGCTTCACCAATGGTTTTTTGAGCTTGGACAACCTCGCCTTTGAATTGGTTGTAGAGGTCGCAACCCTGCTTAATTGCGGAAACTGCCCCTCTTGCCAACGCAAGTATGGTGAATGGGTCAATCGTTTACTCCTCTTTTGTGGACGCTTTCGTTACTTCACGAAGACCAGCAGTTCCAGTCAATCCAGCTTTTGAACTCCATTGAGATGGGTTTGACAACAAATTCAACACTTTGTATCTTTCAACAGCAGGAAGTTTTTCAAGCAGATTACGAGTTCCTTCAGGAGACTTCATAGCCTGAGTGATGGCATCCATTGTCCCTTTGCCAACAGCCTTCTCTAGTTCTGAAATTGCCTTGTTTCCAGCAGATGCCCAAAAACTAAGGAAAGATGGCAATCTAATAACAGAAGTCTGTTGTTTAACAAGTTCAGACAATGCTTTTTGTCCTTCTGATGCTTGCTCTGCAACAGAAATCTGAGTCAATCTTTTCTGTGCCAATTGATTCAATGTTGCCAAAGTATCATTTGCCAATTCAGTTGCAATGTTGTAACGACCAGGGCCAAGAATTTCTTCAACTTTATCTGGAGACTCATTCATCACTAGTTTGACAAAATCATCTTTGTTTGTTTTCCATAGTCGAAGACCCTCGGCAGACAGCTTGCGCTCTGCAATTTTCTGCATACCTTGAGAGTATTCTTGAAGGTATTTTTTCCATCCAACTCCACCAGATTGTTCAATTGCATCATCAATAAGCGGTTTAATTTCAGACAATACTTTTGCCGCTAAATTGCGCTGAGATGTTGCATCCATTCCAGGACGAAGTTTTTCAATTACTGCATTAACAGAGTTTCTACGAATTGCTTCTAATGCTTGTCCATCAATAACTCCAGTATCTTTATTCGTCCATTTTGCAATATCATCTGCAACAGAATTAACGGAGCCGATCAAAACATCATCGCCAGCAAAAGATGGGTTCTGTGCAATTTTAGAAATGTCATTTGCAATCTTTGCTCCATTTAGAGGCTTAATACCATATCTTCTTAAAGTATCTGCGGCAGCTTGTGCAAATCTTGCACCCTGACCAAGATCAAGAGATGCTTGGGCGGCTTTATCAGACCATTCATTAAATGCTTTTTGAGCAAGTTCATCTTTATAAGTAAACTTAGTAAACCCAACAGGCAAGCCACGCTTGATCAAATCAAGTCGAGCAGATGCTTCAGCCAAATTACCAGCCTTAATCAAATCTCTAACTCGTTGAACTTCCATAGATGCTTCAGAACTCAACTGACCAGCCTGAGCCTCATATTCAGCAACCGCCTTACCCAAGTTTGCACGATTAAGTGCCGCCTCTCGCATTGGGGTAGTAGTTGTATTCAATGCAGTTTTTGCATTTTCAAAAATTTTGCGTGTCTCAGCCGCATTGCCACCACCAGCTAATTTAGACAATGCTTTTAAAGACTCTTCTTCCCCAAAAAGATTGATCTTTCTTAGAAATTGAGGATCACGATCCAAAGCATTTTTAATCAATGCTTGCCAAGTTGGATTTTCCAAAGATGCAGTGACTTCTGCAACACTTGCCCCTGGACTTGCATTTTTCAATCTATCTAATACAGCAGGAAGGTCTTTCCCAAGAGCATCTCTTGCAATCTCTGCGGCTTTCAATTCTGCCGAACTTACATAAGGAGACAGAAAATCAATTGCCTTTCCAACTCCTTTTGCAATAATTGGAGCAACAACACGACCTCCAACCTCGTAAGTTGCGCCTTCAGCAACATTCTTAAGGCTTTCTGCCGCTGGTTCTAACATGCTTTTGCTTGGCTGTTTAACACCCATAGCAATATCAATGTTTTCCAGTATTCCTTTTGAAATACCATAACCAAGACCAGCACCACTAACTGTCCCCAAAGGCCCAAGTGGAGTTCCAATTAAACCACCAGCAACAGTTCCCAAAGCCTCAACAGTAGGAGTCAAAATGTCTCTAGTAGATTGATATGCTTTTTGTCCAGCAGTTAATTCTTGGCGTTGAGTTTGAGGTTGAGCAACAGTAGCTCCTTTCCCCAAATGCTCTTGAATACGAGCAATTGCTTGTTCGTTTGTCAGTCCATCAGGAAGGTCATAAAACTTGTCTTCATACTGGTAAACAGGCATGATGTCCTCATTTCAAAACAATTGGGTTTTGCGAAGTTCCAACTCCGGGTTGACTTGGCATTGATGCAGAAACTCTTGCCCTAGCTTGCATCAAGCTGTTTTTGATTTTTACAAGTTGAGCATCAAACTCTGCTGGAGTCATGTTTTGATCCAATGCTCCAATAGATGCTGTAAGTTTCTTACCTTCTGCATCAGACAAAGCACCCATACCCTTCAGAGACTGCACTTGTGGCAAAAACACTTGAGACTTGAATGTTTCAAGCTGTGATGCAAATCCAGAGGCATTAGTGCCAGGAATTGCAGACATAATTTTCCCAGTCATTCCAACAGCAGAGCTTTTACCTGGATGCTTTGCAAGAGTATCTAATGTATCAATTGCACTATCAAATGAAGAAATCACACCAGCTCTTTGCTCATTCTCTTTTGCTTTCTTATCATCAATAGCCTGTTGTTTGAAAGAGGCCATCATTTCAGCAACAGCCTTCCTCCCATCAATTTGCATTTGAGCAATTTGAACTTGAGTAGCACCACGATCTTTTGCAATTTGAATATTTGCATCAATTCTTGCTTGAGCTTGTTCCTGAAGTGATTTCAATCTCTCTTCTTGCATTGCTTGTGCGTTTTCTCTTTGCGCCTGTTTGTCAGCAGTTAATTGCAATGCCGCAAGAACTTTGTCAGGAGAGCCATACTTAACAACAGTAGCCAAAATTTGGTTGTTTGTTGCATTAGGGCCGAGAGCCGCCAATTCATCACGAAGATTCTTCTCTTGATTAACAGAAAGTTCTTCTTTTTGTGTTTTAAGTTGATTTAACTTAAGTTCATTAGCCTTGCTTACCAAAACCATAGCAACATCTGGATATGTTTGTTGTACAGCTTTAGATGCCTGAAAAATTCCTTCAGGAGTAGTCATGTCAAATTGACGGCTAAGTGCATTCAATGCACTAACCTTCTCCATTTGCTTATCTGGAGCGCCAAGCAACCCACCAACAGATCGACCAAACTGTTGCCCAGCAAGAGAAGCGCCATAGGTGATCTGCTGTTGAGGAGTCAACTGAGCATAGGCCATTGCCTGTTCGCGCATTTGTTGCTGACGAGCCGCATCAAGACTCTCAGGAGTCATACCAAAAAGACTTCCAACGATATCAGTTGCCATGTTTACTCCTTAGATAAACAATCCGTAATCTTGATTCCCATAAGCCAATCCAGTACCAAAACCAGATTGACCCAATGATGTTTGAGCAAATTTTGCTTGCAATGGATTACCCATGCCACCACTCATCCAATTACCCAAACCAGCCTGTAATTGCGGACTACTTGCGGCATTAGTCAAGAAAGTTCCAAAAGGACTCTGGCCTTGAGAGGCTTGCAAAGTCCTAGCCGCATTCAAGCCACCAGTCAACAAAGATTGACCGACATTAGCACCAGCGGCGGCAGTACGACCACCCAGGTTTGACCCAAGATTTAGAGCCTGTTGACCAAGTTCTTCAACGCTACCAGCGCCACCCAAATAGGTCGTATATGGCGACAAAGCCGCAACCTGACCGCCATACATACCACCAAGCAAATTAGCACCAGTACCAAACAAACCAGTACCAAATGCCAGTTGCTGTTGACCAGCCTGTTGAGCCTGAGCCGCCAATTGAGCATCCTGCTGTGCCAGTGCGTTGTAATACGCTTGCAGTTCAGGGTTTGTAGCGCCTAGAGCCACAGAACCACCAGTACCGCTAGTACCACCAACAGCCAATCCCCCCCTACCAGTTTGGAACATCTGGTTCTGCAAGTTAGCCAACTGCTGTTCACGACCAGGAGCCAACAAAGCCTGTTGCTGTTGCATATAACGCTGTGCAACCTGTTCAGGATTCTGTACAAGATACTGCTGACCCAAGTTGAACAAACCCTGCGCCGCCTGTCCCAAAGGTGCATAAGCCTGTTGTGCTTGTTCTGCCTGAGTCAAACCCATTCCAGCCAAGCCCATGAGCCTTTGGCGCTGTGCTTGCAACTCAGGAGATAGTTGGTATCCAGCACCAGTCAAATAGCCTTCAGGGCTGAATTGGAACTGAGATGCACCAAATCCAGTGGTCACACCAACAGGACGGAACTTAGCCGCTTCAGCCGCCAAACGAGCCGCTTCTAGTTGAGCTTGAGCAGACTGTTCTGACGCACCCCTACTTGCATCTGCTGTCATAGAACTTCCAAGCAGTCCAAGACCTCCAGCGATAGCACCACCAATCCAAGGCATATCAATTCTCCTTAATCAAAACTTGATCCACTTTTGACGGGTCTTTCTCGTCAGTGGCATGGATACAAAACCAAACACAATCTGTCAAAGCCTTTACAGCATGATGCTCTCCGGCAGAAATCTCAATGCAAGCTGGAGCTTCAATAATCATCTTCTCATCGCCTTTTAGGAAAACAACTTTCCCCTTTGCCAAAATACTCATGTGAGAGTAGGCATGAATGTGTTGCATCAACATCATCCCCTCAGGAATATGCGTTTCCTTGGCATACAAGCCATCAGAGAAATGATGTTTGATCAAGTCATCCATCAAGCAGTCCTCTTCCACATATAAACAGTAATATATGGCTGATAATTTGCATTTGTTGCACTGCTACCAGAAGAATTAATAGAGATTCCAGTTGTATTAGAAACAGTAGGCAAATTACGAGTTCCATTACCATCTGGATATGCCGCATAACCTGTACTACTACTAGTCGATGTAGAAAAAACGGCTGTTCCAATATTATGAGTGTGACCAGAATCATTAACTGTGTGAGTATGCGATACAACAATTGCATCTGCACTACCACCAGTTTCTTCTGCACTGTCAAATAATGAATTGCTAGAATCAATACCAACCATTACTCTTCCAGCACCAAATGCAGTCCAAGTACCAAATCCAAGCAAAGTACCGGGATTGGTGGAAACAGAAGAGTTTGTATAAATACTACCAACAGGAAATAATGCCTGTTTGATCGCGTCTGCAACATCTTGCACAAAGGCAGTTGTAGCCAACTTAGTGCTGTCATCAGAAACAGATTGAGTAACACCAGTAGTACCAGTAGGCAACGATGGAGTACCAGTAAAAGTTGGAGAAACAGTGTCAGCCTTTGTTGCAATGGCAGTTGCAATTGCATCAAACTCAGTATTGAGTTCAGTGCCTTTGACAATCTTCAAAGGATCGCCAGAAGACAAAGCATCCTTGGTTGCAAAGTTTGTGGCCTTTGTGTAGTTACTCATCTTGTTTCCTTATGTAATCTTGCCATTCTTGGCTTGGATTTCAATCTTCTGAATCGACAAAGCAGAACCATTAATGTCAGATTCATACCCAGTCTGCACAATCTTGCCAGTACCAGTCGCATGAACAACCAAAGTCTGCAATGCAATTCCGTCCGAATACTTAGCAATCCCATACTCAGCTATGTTGTAGTATTCCTCACCTTGAGTGGGAATCTGAACACTTTGAGAACGGTAGTTTTCGTTGAAATCAAATCCCCACTTGAACACAACAGACTGATTGCTCCCACCGATCACAATGGTTGTCAACCGCTTCAAAATGGATGTTTGATTTGGATTTCCAAGGTCTGCATGGTTTGTAAAGTACACCATCCGATAAGACGATGTGTTGTCTTGGTATGTTCCATACTGACCAACATAACCAGTCTTGCCAATTAGCAAAGTGCCATCTAGCTTCTTGCAAAATGACTTAGGCTCAATGCTGTCCCAGATCGTTACACGAGCAGAACCATCTTGAAGTTGCCCACGAGTGTCAAAGCAATAAACCGATTTTGTACTTGGCAAAGACAGAAGATAGAAGGCATTCAACTCGGAATAAACAGACTTGATGTTTGCTTTGGTTTCACCACTGACAATCTCCATCAAGTCATTACGCACATTCTTAGACAAGTCCCGCAAAGGAGCAGACTTCTCTTGAATCGTACGCAAAAACGAGCGAACTCCACTGTTTGACAGGAAAATCACATCAGTGCCAGTGTTCTGGATGCTATCCCTTGCAATGCAACCAATGCCACTAACAGTGTCGCTCAAAGAGATCGTCGCAGGAGTGGTGGCCCCCTGGTAGACAAGAATCTGCGATTTGCCAAAGATGATCAAAAAACCATTGTGCGCCGCAATACCAGAAATCTCATCAGAACCAGAGGGCCAAACACGAGAAATATCCAATGTTCCAGCCGTTCCAGTTGACCAAACAGCACCATTAAGCAAATCAGAGAAATAAACAGTGTATTTGTCAGATGCAGTATTAGCCGCCCACAAACGACCATAAGCCGCAATTACAGTGTCAGCTTGGGGAACAGTCCCAACATAACCAGACATCTCAGTAATCCGACGATAAGTCGTTGTACTGGTAGCAGGATCATAAACCAACGGATCATGCCCAGTTTGGAAGAAATAAGCCTTGCCGTTGAGAGTGGCAGTCTTCCAATTGCTTGCGCTAATGGTTGGAGCAGTCCCACCACCACCATAGGTTAATTCAACAACGGAATTAGACCCATCTAGTTTGAATAGCTTGCTGTTACCAGCAAACAATACAGTAGAAGTTCCATCATTGCCAATCAACTCATGGATTGCAGTGACATTGTTTGACCCAAGGTTGCCAGAGGAAGAATTGACCTTTGACCAACCTTTTCTAGAGCCAATCCTGCCATACTGATCAATTATGCAGTTTGTTGCAGTCAAAGCAAATCCAGCACTCAAGTCCAAAGGAGAATCTTGAGTATTCAGCCCATAAAAACCTGGGGCTGAAATGCTGAATGTTTGAATTGCTTGAGCCATTAAATTGCCTCAAAAGTCATTTCTTCAGGATAGCGAGTGCTTTCCAAAGCAATGTAATCAGCAAGCATCGAACGATACAACTGATATGCTTCAGAAGAATTCAATCCACCATCCTCACCACGCTCAACCAATGCACGAGCATAGGCATTCTGAATAACCAACTCAGAAGGAACAAGCAACTCAGTTGAATTGCTAGACAAAGTATCCTGAGGAACAATCAGATCAAACACCAAAGAATATGCCTTGTCTGGCACAGGATACACATCAACCTTAGTGTCGTTTGATCCATCTACACCATTGAAGGCATAGTAGGTTGGAGCCGCAGTTTGAGTCGTTCCAAAATTTAGGAATCGATTCATGTTGGCAAAAGGAATGTTCCGCAGAGTCAAGTCTTGCGTGTCATTAATCGCATCAACAACTCGGAACTTCTGACCAGCGCCAGTCATTGAATATGAATGCGTACCAGCAACAGTCGTCAAAGTCACAGTGGTAGACAGAACATTCCAAGAATAAGAATCTTCAACTTGACGCTTGGCATCATTGACAAACTTGCCAATTAACTTGGAATAGTCAGTCTGAGAAACAGACTCAACTTCATCCTCGCGCAAACGAACCAAAATGTCATTAACCAGTTCAAGGTAAGTCATGCTCTTTGGCTCCCAATCAATTCAAATGTAACAAGAATAGTAAATGTCGCCCCAGATTCAGGAGCAAAAGTCACTTTGTCACCTTCTTCCAAAACAATGTAAGCACCGCCATCAAACTTAAGGAAATCCTTGGAAGACAAAGAATAACCATTCAAAACATCATAGGTTGTGTTTGCACTAGCGTCATACCAAGACATAGTGACAGTTTTTGTGCTACCAGTGGAATTAAACAAATAAGCAAGGTTCCACTTGGCATAATAGCCATTAGGAATTGTGTAGACGGTCGTTGTAGACCCATCTCCCACAACTGTCTTGCCTACTGATATTTCCCTCATTTCTTAGCCTTGTTCCTTGCAGAAATTGCTTTTGCTTTAGAACGGGCATCTTCTTTTGAAGACGCTCCCCAGGCTTTAAGAGAAAGTAGAAGTCTAGTTGGCTTCCCATCTTTAAACTCAGGCCCAGGCATATTGCCCATTCTTGCTAGGAAGGAGGCCCGTCGAGGGTTGTCGCCAGATTTAACTGGTGCTTTCAAATCCCCACCAGTTGACGCATTATAAGAGGCTCTACCTTTAGCATTCAAGCCCCCTTTGGGATTTTGTCCTTCTTTCCTAGTCCAGGCTGGAGACTTCATTTCTTCCTCGCGGCTCTGATGTTGTCAACCATGTTTGGATAAGGACGACCAGCCTCCTTAGCCATCTTCTTAGCCATAGCCTTCTTTGCAGGGGTCAATGGCTTAGATTCACCCAGCTTTTTTGGTCGTTTCTGTTCCCAAATAGGCTTTTGCTTCATTTCATCTTCTTCTTGGTGGGCTTTGACATACCAGCCTCAGACAGTGCAATGGCAATGGCCTGTTTGCGAGAAGTCACGGCTGGGCCTTTCTTAGAACCCGAATGAAGAGTGCCTTCTTTGTACTCTTTCATTACTTTACCTACTTTTTTCATGCCAGATGCTTTTTTCATGGTGCTTCCTTAGTAAAGAATTTTGGCGGTCACAGTACCAGAGACATAGGCCGTGCAATTGGCTCGGAGGTACTTAGGGGCGTTGGCAACGGTAATCAGGCCATCAGCGGTCAAAGCCGTACCAATGGTTGACCAGTTCGTGCCATCAATACTGCCTTGCAGAGCAACCGTTGCAGAGGTAATGCCGTTTACCTGCAAAAAGGCAGGGCCACCAGCATCACACTGAACGGCTTTAGATGCGCCAGTTGCGGTAACTGCGCTCAAAAGGGTAGTTGGAGTAGTCAAAGAAGACATGGTTAATCCTTAGTGATTGGCCCACCAGACTTCCAAGCATCACAAGTACGGGCCGATGCACAAGTGAATTGGAATAAATCGCAATACCCAAGATCAGCCGCCTTGACAAACTGCTCGTCATAGGACAACTCACCTTTTTTCTCATCTTTCTCCAAACCAGAAACAATGCACTCCATCATCTTTGGAGTCTGGATAAATGCGGCACAGTTGCCACATCTCATGCCCTTGATTGTGTCTGTGGGAGCGTTATACATCTTGGCCTTCTTGAGCCAAAACGCATCATTGGGTTCGTTAGGATTAGGAGGGCCATAACCATACTCTTTAAACGCATGATTACGGTTTTTAAGGTTTACCTTAACATCTTGTGTGGCAATGGGACACACAACGCCAGTGAGAAGACCAGCTTTCATTTGAGCATCCTTCCCATCACAAAGGTGACTAGGCCACCAAGAACTGACGCAATGCCCATTCCGACCCAAAGGCCACCCTTTGATTGGTTTGCCAGTTCAAGTAAGGCACGGACATCCGTCCTCAAAGCATGAACTTCTTTTTCCAGAGCCTCAACCTGAGCCTCTAGCTTGCCAAAATCACGAGCATCGATATCACTCATAACGCTACCCTACGAGGACGACCTGGACGTTTTGTAACAACTGGGATATGCCCCATGACGATCCGATTAGGAACAGGCAAAGACTCTTCTTTTGCCACAATGGATTCCTTAGGAGCATCAACACGAACATACCCAGGATGCGTTTCCATTGTCTTAATGTCGTGATCCAAGGTAAAACTTACCAGATTCCCACTTGCAAGACATTTGAATGTAGCCATAAAAAAAGGGGGATTTCTCCCCCTCTCCTTTAGATGGTTGGACGAACAACCACGATTCGCAGGGTTGCAGAAGCCAAATCAACAGTTGCCGTTGATTCGTTCTGAATACGGAACTTGACGGTGTTAGCCGCACTGACATAGCCAGTAACAGTCAAACCAACCAAATCCACACCCAAAGATGCGCCAATCACCATGTCGCCCAAGGCAACACCAGGAACAGTCACATCATCGGTTTCACCAGCGCCATCAACCAAAGAACCAGCGTCAAGAGTGGCCTTGACAATCCATGTTTCGTTAAACAAACCACGGAACTGATCATTGCTTCGACGCACCGTTACGGAACTTGCACTTGCCATGAATCAATCTCCTAAAAACAGAAAAAAGTCCCTCCCCCGTTAGGAGGAAGGACTAACTCACCTTAGGCAGGAACTGCCAAGGCAACTGCACCGTAGTCACGCAGTTCAGCAACACCATACAGGGTGTCAGCAGTGAACAGCGTACCCAGATACTCTTGCTTGTACTGGGTCTGCGAACGAACAGCCATCTGCTCAACCAGAACCATAGAGTCACGATGACCCATCAGGCAGATACGAGCGATGGAAGAACCAGAAGCAGGGTAGGTGGAAGTAGCAGATGCGTGATCAGCATTGCTCGACACGAACACGGGGATGCCGTACACATTGCCAATTTCACCGTTGCGGATGGTGTTACCAGCACCAGACTCACCCACAAAAGCCTGTTCCGTGTAACGGGCAATACCCATCAGGGTGTTACGGCTTGAGGGAGGAATGATGAAGAAACGACCGTCCATCGGAACATCGGAATCGTCCAGACGCTGAATGGTGCGACGAATAGCGGCATCAGTCAGAGCAGAGGCGTTACCAGTGTTGGTGTTGGCAGTGTAGTCAAAAGCGGTCGTGCCATCGCCACCAATGTAAGCGGCGTTGTAACGAGCGCCAGCAGAACCACCGTTCACGGTACGGCCCAACTGGATGAGGTCGGTATCAACTTGCTTGGCAAGTGCATAACCAGCATCATCAGTGTAGAACTGACGCAGTGACGATTGAGCTTGGGCTTCAACGATGTCTTCAATCAAGCGGCTATATTCATAGTGCTTGTTGATAGAAACCGTAACTTCGCTCTCGGTGGCGGCAATCAGCGTAACCTGCGTAGAAGCAGACTTAGCAGAAGCCGAACCACGAGTGGGAACGGGAATGTGAACGGTGTCGCCTTTTTTGCCACGGAAATTCATCTTCTTGATGAGGTTTGCGGCAACAAGATTCTTCTTGTATGCGGCGGCAATCTCATCCGACCAGATTTCAGGGATAAAAGTTGCCGCAGTAGTTACTGTGACATGATCAGTTCCAAGTGCCATTTGAAAATCTCCAAAAGATTAAGGGTTTATCGAACCCGCCCTTCAGCATAAGCCGCCATGATTTCTGGTTGCAATGCTTCATAACGAGCAGGGTCAGTCATCTTCAGCCGAATTAAGTCAGCCCTTCTGTAAACCCTCTTTGAACTCTCACCTGTTCCACCAACATCAACTGATGCAGTTTTCATATCCTTCTCACGAGCCACCTTTCCAGCAGTCTCGGTTTGTTTGGTACGAATTCCACGCAGCTCTTTGTAAGTGGACAGCAATTCATTAGCACTGTCAAAGTCAAATTCAGCATCTGCCTTTGAGTACAGAGACATCCTTACAGATGAACCCTTAACCCAATCAGCGAATCCAGGGTCTTGCACTACTTGGGCAAAATCAGGATGCGCCTGTTGCAACTTTTGCTGGACTTGCATCTTTTTGAACTCTTGAGCCGCTTGACGGGCCGCAAGAACATCCGGATGTGCCTCAACAGTCTTCTGAACAGCCTTCCGTGGGTCTTCAAAGAAGTCAACTTCAGGTTCTTCTTGCACAACTTGTTGTTGTTTAGTAGCGAGATTGCTCTTGATCAGTTCATCTGCCAGTTTACGAACCTCTCCAACCTCTTGAGCTTGCTTACCAATGAGCTTTTCAGCCTCTTGGTGCATCTTAATCACATCTTCAAGTGACTTATTCCTGTATTTCTCAGGAAGACCGCTCGCTTCTTCATTCAGTTTGGAGATTTCTTTACCAACTGTTTCCAGTTCATTTTGATCCAGATTCTCGTTTTCATCAATCAACATAGTTTTTCCTTTTCCTGCCTAATCGGTTGTAGGAGATATGAACTCGGCACATGATTTGCTTATGAGTTCGCTTTTTGCTCTGCTTTCAACTTTTCACGGTGTTTACGATCAAACTTCATGGATGCACCAGGAAAATGACCGCTCCACCCTTCCAACTTGATTGCTGGAGCCGATATGACGCGATTGGCTGAACCACCGCAATCACATCTCAAACTAGTTGTCTCATAACCAACCAGTTTGTCAAACTTGTGTCCGTTTTCACAGACAAAATCAAACATTCTTCTCATTCAGTTCCTCGTATGCTCTTTCACTGACCTCTTTGAGGTTTTTCAGCCATGTGAGGATCGAAAGTTCACCTTTTTTGAATTGTAGGTCTTTCTCATCCTGAACTACGCTTATATTATTCAAAGCGTTTACCATATTGTCAATATCCTCAATCAAATCACTCCATCCATCTGTTGCCATCATGGAAAAGCGGTTTTCATAGTATTTTTGAAGTTCAGGAGTCATGGAATTAATGTCCTTAGTTCCTCAACAGTTTGAGCAGAGTCCATTTGTGCCTGAAGTTGGGCATATTTATCTCTAATAGCCTGTCTTTGTGCCTCAATAGCTTGAACATCAGTGCCAGGAATCTGTTTCATAATGAGATCATCCAAAGGCGCAAACTCTTCTGCACGAGCAACTCGGCGCATGTCGTGAGCAATAGTTTTGGCTTTATTGATGTTGACAACAATCATTCTTGATACTCCCAAGCATTTCTAAAAGTACGATCAGACGGAATATCGTCAATATCAATAATTTTATAAGGCTTACCTACTGGCACATCTTTTTCAGCAATTTGTTCAATTGTAAGTCCACAGTCAGCAGGAATAATCACTGCTACGCCACCTTCATCTGTCGGATAAATGATTCTTTTGCTCATTTTTTACCTTAACGGAAAATTGCAACTTCATAGTTTGCTGTGTCAGCAAAATTTGCTCCACTACTTGTGAAGTACCAAACTCTAAGTGCTGTTGTTGTTCTAGCGGTACTAGAATCTGCAACGCCATAATTAAAGTTTGTACCATTTCCAGAAGTAGCTCCAGCACCTAATGTTGCCGTATAGTTGGCATCAGATAATGCACTGGTAAAATTAATTGTGTAATCTCCAGTGCCATTATCAGTAATACTAGATACATTACTACTTGCCCTAATGGATACAGTTCCTGTTCCATTAAAATTTACAAACGCTTTTGCCACATTAACTGAGGCCCAACTTGAATTCGTGCCATCAGTAGTTAAATATTTGCCTGAGTTGCTAGTTTGAGATGGCAAAAGATTATTCAATGCCGCAGTTGCAGTAGAAGCACCAGTACCACCATCAGCAATTGCCAAATCAGTGATTCCAGTGATTGAACCACCAGTAATTGATACATTACTAGCCGCCTGGGTTGCAATCGTTCCCAATCCAAGGCTAGTTCTACCAGTTGCCGCAACTAAACCAGTTGATCCACCATCCCACTTCAATCTATCCGTGTAGGCAGTATCCCAGTTCGTTTGAGATGTATTCGTTGGGATACTATAACCAGTGGCAAAAGTAACTGCAAAAGTCCCAGTGCTAGTAATCGGAGTTCCAGACACCGATAAACCAGTTGGAACAGTCATGGCAACAGAAGTAACTGTTCCCTGATATTGGTCAGCACCAGTGATTGTGAAGTTTGGGTAAGTACCGGAAATTGATACCGTTCCAGCACCAGTCAAAGAAACAATCTGATCTGGAGAACTATTTGTAATCGTGAAGTTTGGATAAGTGCCACTTGTAGAAATCCCAGTTCCAGCAGTTAAGACAACAGTTTGGTCTGGCGCACTATTAGTAATTGTGAAATTCGGATATGTTCCACTAGTGGAAATTCCAGTACCAGCGGTCAATGCAACAGTTTGGTCTGGAGCAGAGTTTGTGATTGCACCAGTCGATGAGTTGTAAGAGATTCCAGTTCCAGCACTAAGAGCAGACCTAGCACGAGCGTCAGTGTAGTAAAGGTTTGAACCCTCACTAATGTTGCTAGTCGTCAAACTCACAGCACCAGTTTGACCATTAACAGAAGTAACTAAGTTCGATTGGTCAATCTTCTGCCAAACTGTGCCATTGAAGAGAAGCCAGTCACCAACCACCCAGTCAGTGATGCCATCAAGATTAGTAGAACCAGAAGTGCTGACGATATAGTAATAACCGTTAGTACCAGTGCTAGATGTAAGTGTGGGGATATTCGTTGAAGCATTCCATGTCCCTTGATATGACAATCCACCACCAGCAATAGATGCCCAAGACAGTACAGAACCATTGGTAGTTAGGTATTTGCCAGAGTTTCCAGTCTGACTAGGAATCAAACTATTAATCTGCGACTGCAAACTATCCAAAGTATCAAGGACAGTTTGAGAAGTTCCACCGCCATTGCCAATGATCTTGATGCGTTCTGCCAAATCCATCGGCACAACTTCACCAACATTGATCTCTTTTCCATTCGACAACTTGATGACCAAAGAACCATCAAAGTCAATGTTTGCAGAAATTACAGAGATGCCATCAATACCATCTCGGCCATCTTTACCGTCTTTTCCATCTCGACCAGGACGGCCTGTGGCTCCATCTTTCCCAGGCTTTCCGTCTTTGCCATCACGACCATCACGACCATCAGCCCCATCACGACCATCTTGAATGGACGCAACACGCTTTTCAATGGCATTGCCTACTGCATCGTATCGATCACGAATGTCGGCTTCAATCTTTTTGAGGGCTTGAACAACAAGGTCAACATTTTCGCCAATCTTGCGTTTTTGCACCTCTTTTGCTTGAGCAACAGAAGCCTTAATGCCATCCAAAACAGCCATCTGCTGTTCTGGTGTCATGTTTTGCAGAATTAACTGCTTTGCTAGGCTTTCAATGTCCATTATTCAACCTTTGGTGCATTACCGCCAAGTTGCTTGCTCAACTGGTCAAGAAAATCTTGTTCCATACCAGCGACTTTGTTGCTCTTTTCAGCCATCTGCATTTCGACAATCTTACTCTTGTTTTTGATGTCGGCTTCCTTGAGCATCAACTCAGCAACCTTAACCCTGCGGTCAAATTCCTTGGATGCCATGTCATCTTGATTAGGCAAATTCTGCGTCAAGGCTTGGCTAACCCTAGCTTGAACTTCTTGAGGCTTCAACTGAGCCTCAACCAGCAGTTTTTGTGCTTCAGCACGATTCTGTTCTGCCTGAGTCGCCACCTGAGCCACCTGAGCCTGTGCCAATTGCAAATCCAACTGCACTTTCTGCAAAGCCAACTGCTGTTGAGTAGGATCAGGCTGAGACATCTGGTCAAGAGCCGCAATCAACTCAAAACGGTTAGTCAAACTGCTATTTTGTAAGATTCCTTTAAGAATCAACGGCAAAACAGGGGTATTCGGGCCAAGAGTCTGCAACAAAGCAATGAATTGCTGTTGTTCGTACTCTCGTGCAATGATTCCAAGGGTTGCAGTTGGCACAAAATTCATGTCAACAGACGGATAGCGGTTCGGATCGAACTGCATATACCTGAAAGCCGCCTTTTTGATGAACGGAATCAGGAAATCTTCTTGGAAATTGGTCAAAGTACGCTTGTATTTCTTGATGATGGAGGCAACAGCCATCGAAATACCGCCATTATTGGCATCTCGGCTTACCTGACTCACCATTCCATTGGAATCCAGCGTTCCAGTGGCTTGCAACAACAGACGCTCAAACTCTTTTGCCGTCTGGAGGTTGTTTCCATCAGTATTACCAAACTTGAATGGGTAAAGAATCTCTGATGGAGTGCCATTTGTCAAAATTGCTTTACCAGGACGAACCTCAAATTTGGCTCCACGAGGCAAACGAGTGGCATCCATTGCAATCATTGGACTTGTAGTCAATGCCAAAGAGTCCAAATGGCTACGAGTCTGAGCATCGATAGCCTTTTGCATGTTGTAAGCCTTCTCAACCGTGCCACGACCTAGCAAACGGTTAGGAACAGTGTCATCCTGATACAAAAGAACAGGACGATCCTTCATCATGTAAGGATTTTCGTCGGCTTTTAGCAGAACAGAGTCATTGGCAATGACAACAATGGCCTCAACCATGTCTTCATAGTCTTCATTCTCACTGCCCTCACCAAACAGATTAACAACCCCTTCTGCCTCTTCAATCTTTTGCAGATATTCACGAGGTACAAGACCATAATAGGTCAGCACCTTAACCTTGTCATCTTGAAAATTGGTTGCTTCTTGAGTGGGTTCAAGAGCATCATCCAAAGCATCAGTGCCAATCTCTGCTTTACGATAGATGCCAGCCGCCATCCCCTGCACAATCTTGTGGATTGAGACATACTTTTCGATGGCAACACCCATACAGTCTTCAATTGAAGTGCCATTAGGATCAAAAAGGAAGTTCTTTGGATTGACAGGATTGATCTTGACAGCTACCCTGTCTCTCTCAATAACACCAATTGCGGCTTGTCCAATCTGACCAGGAATAGGTTGAGTGGCAGGGATGAACTCTTTTTCTTGTTTAACAACCAACTCACCAATGCCAGTCCCATAGATTTCAGCCATCAACTCAATCTGGTCAATAGACTTCCTAATTTTGTCTTTAGCAAAGTCTTCCATGAGTTGAGCTTTGATCACACCAACATCAATGGGATTGCCATTCATGTCCTGCACATCATCTTCAATGTCAAAGAAGTCTCCTTGACCAAAGATGGCTTCCATGATCTCAGCGTGGCGAGTTTCTACAGCTTGCTGGGTTGCTGGCGTAACCAATCGACTGCGCTCTGAATCACGAGTCTTGTCTTGAGAATCCCAAATCCCACGGAAAATGCGTTCGTACTCTTCCCATTTGTCAATGTAGTTAGAGTCACGATACTGCCTCCAACGATCACAATGGTCTGTAATGAAAGCAACAAGTTCCTTGTCACTTTCTGATGGTTGCTCTAGACCTTCAGATTCGTTCATGTCCTGCATGGGATAGCCCTTTTTTGGTATAAGACCAATTTCATCTTAGATGAGCATATCTTATAACACTTTGTTTGTAAAGAGTTATCAAACTCCAGAGATTATGTCAACTGGCTCCCACTCTTCATCTTCTTCGCCTTCAAAATACGATGTCACAGCCAGTTGGTCAATGTATGACAAGGCATCAGGAAGGTCATCATGTACGCCTTTAGCAGGGAACATGAGCAGTTGGTCAATGAACTCATCCCATTCTTCTTCGTTGTTCAGGATGATGCGTCCATGCTCAAACCTACCTTGAAGACTCCAGATGATCCTGTCAGCCTTTTTCCTGTTTCCATGTGTCAAATCAATTATGTGGGAATATACATTATTCTTTCGCATCAAGTCACTAAGGTACGGCAAAACGGCATTCTTCAAAGCACCCTTCTCAATCCCAACAGCTAACGGCCTGTAGTCCCTAATCGCCATCAAAATCCTGACAGCCGTCTCCCGAATGTCCCAACGCCCATAGTCAATCTTCTTTACAAACCATTTACCATCTTCAGTCACTTTGACAATGGCAATGGCAGTCTGGTCTAGTCGTTTTTTGCTGTTGGCCGCTTGTTTTGCCACTTCTTCAAAGCCAGCCAAGTCGCAAGCAATGTAGTAGGAACCATAGTCAGGCTCTTCCCCATACTTGAGCCACTCTTCTTTGAAGATGTCGCTACCAGCATTGTCGAAAGAAGCCATGTATTCCTGCTTGAAAGCAAATGAACTCATGGTCTTTTTAGCCGCTTCAATCTCACTAGGATCAATCAATGGGTTGTCTTTAGTGGTGAAGTGCCAAGACTTCCAATCATTACCGTCTTCAGCCTGACCAAGTTTGAACAGGTCATAGAACCAATTTCGCCCTTTTGGAGTCCCAATGAACAATGCCCGACCTTTTTTGTCAGACAAAGCGGCCCTGATGACCTGTTCCCATGCTTCAGGCTTGATGTCTGCAACTTCGTCAAGCACTGCATAAGTCAAACTCACACCACGCAAGGTATCTGGTCTGTCAGCACCCCGCACATAAATTGTTGCCCCGTTTAACAGTGTAATGTCCATGTTGTTCACATGGCTAGAGGCAATGACTTCCCTTCCCAACTCCATCAAGACATGCCAAATGATCTGACGAGCCTGACCCTGGGTAGGAGCCACATACAGTACAGCAGACCCAGCAGGGCATTTCAAGCCTTCAATCAGCAAAGTTGTGGCGGCAAGGCGAGACTTACCGCATCTGCGACCAGCGGCAATGACTTTAAACCGGGTTGGGTCTTTATAAACATCTTGTTGCCAAGGAAGCAGTTGGAAGTTGAGATTAGACATTCTTAGGCTCCACATCCGTCACATCAATGTTATCCACAGTTTGTACTTCACCAATACCAGTGATGTTGATCTGGATAGCCGAACGGTTGTTCTTTTCTTTTTCAAACATGGAAACGGGCAACATCCTGTCCATGCACAACTTGATCATTGCTCCTTGGGACGGGTGTTCGTCATTCATGGCAATTTCAATGGCTTTGTTCAGCACATTAGCCCCAGCACTGTTGATCAGTAAAGACTTGAGTTCTTGGAGCTTTTGATGTTCGGTCTTAGGCAGTGCAAGACCAGGATTGTCAGCATACCTTTGGATGTTGAGTTTTGTAGAACCTTTGGGACGCCCAGGTTTCTTTTTCTGTGTCTTTAGGAAACTCTGAGGTTTCTGTTCTTCAGTGGTCAAGATGTCTGAAATTTTCTTCATACTTTTACCCAAAAAGGAAGTTGATTTAGGATAACACAGTTGTCAATCGGTGAAAACCCTGTAAAATGCAGATAGTTCGTTCGCGCCGAACAAAGCCTTTTAGCGAGGATATAGCCACTAGGGATTCTTGGTGGGCGCGACTATATCTTCACTAAAGGGCTTTTTTATGCCGATTTATAGCCAAAAATCACTTGACGCTTATAAACAAAAGCGCAAGCGTGATGTCGCAAAAGCCAAGAAGAAGTTAGAAAAGCTATTAGGCTCTAGTGAGGTTGTTCAGCAGATGATCAACAAAAAAGCCGCATCGATGGCTTATGCAATGAACAAAAAGCGCATAGAGAAAGTAAAAAAGGCATTAGAGCCAGCGCCAGCATACAGCCCAGGTATGGGAGCTTTGTTTTACAAGACAAGAGAGTGGAGAGAAGTCAGATACAAGGTTTTTGTAAGGTTTGGTAAGAAATGCCAATGTTGTGGTTCTACTGATGGCTATCTTCATGTTGACCACATTTTGCCAAGATCAAAGTATCCAGACAAAGAATTGGACATAGAGAACTTACAAATCTTATGTGAATCATGTAACATTGGTAAGTCAAATAAAGACACAACTGATTGGCGTTGATGAGGAACGGGGCTTTTGGGCGTTGCAGTCGCGCCCTCAAAGGCATGAGATATACATTGTCCCATCCGTGAAAAACGGCAACACCCGAAAGGGAAGTTGAGGACGCAGGTTAAAAAGTGATACGCACCCAACTGGGTAATACGGTCTGATACCTGCCTCTACCAGCCAAGGTAGTGATGATAAACAAAAGCCCACACCACTATGGTGATCTGCAAGACCATGCAGATAGTCGAAAGACAACGACTGCCTTCGCTCGTCTATACATTCCATCCCATTGGTCTGGCATACCTACTCTGCTAACCAACTACAAACACCTAACCACATTTCCTAATTTGGCTTTTCGTGAACTGAGGAGGCTACAACAAAAATCTTTCTCACTCACCTACCCCTCCCCCCCCATCAGTCCACCAGGGTTTACCATACTGTCAGCCCTACACAACAGCGAACGGTCGTGCTAATAGAACGATCGTGCTTTTTTGACGCATGGATGAGCGATGCACCATTTTCCGGATACTTGGACACCATCTAACGGGGACTTAACCTGCAATATAGTTCATACATGCAATATAGTGCATGATCTTGTTCGATAATCGCACACAATTAAACGAAAGAATTAAGATAGATAGATTCTATTAAGATAGAGTGGGCGATAGAAAAGATTATTGGTTATGTTAGGGTTTGTCCTAATGGATAACGGATAGAAAAACCCGATACTAGTGTCAATGGTTCACGGTAGCTGGGCCAGATTGAAAGGCGACAAATGAGCATTATTTCCGAAGCACTAGTAAAACAATCTCAAAAATTGGCAATGACTGCAAAAGATGGAATTGTTGTAATTGGCAATGATACTTATGAGCTTAAATTTAATCATTATGAGTGGGTATATGAGGTAAGCCATAAAGAAACTGGCGAACAAGTTGCAAGGTTTAACACTAAGAAACTATCTCAAGCAAAAGCATGGACTAAAGAATGGTTTTCAAACTAGGGTTTATCCCTATTCTCAAGGGGACTAGTTCCCCTTAATCTCTAACTTTCAATCAATAGGTGTTGACATGAAATCTGTTCTCCAAGATATCAAAAAATCCCGCCGCAATCGCCAAATCAGGGCATGGGCGCGCGAATTGCCCTATGTCCTAGGGACTCTGGCTTGCTGGGTTCTAATCGCAGGCTTGCTTGCATATAGGGGGTGATTCACTTATTGACCCTGTAATGGGGTCAATGGGGGAATTTTCCCTGATTCATTTAATAGGTGTTGACATGAGAATCATTCCAATAATGACCAAAAAACAAGCAGACTCAATTCATGGCGGGTTGACTCAGACTAGCAAGATGCCATGTAAGAGTTATTCCCTGCCGACTGAAGCCTGTAAAACGGGTTTCAAAATGGCTCAAATTCCCGGTTCAGTATGCGCTAACTGTTACGCCGACAAAGGGTTTTATTCGATGTATGCGAACACGATTAAACCCGCTCAATTCGCCCGGCTTGATAGCATCGAATCGGATCATTGGGTTGACTCTATAGTGGCAAGCATTGGCAATGACGCATTTTTTAGGTGGCATGACTCCGGCGATATTCAGTCACTCACTCACCTAGAAAAAATCGTTTCAGTCTGCCAGCAAACCCCCAAAACCCGCCATTGGTTGCCTACTAGGGAATACGGCATGGTGAAAGAATTTATCGCCAAATATGGGAAATTTCCCGAAAATTTGACCGTGCGACTCTCTGCCATGTATCCTGACAAACCCGTCAAAATCCCTGCTAGTTTGCAAGGGATCAAAGGAATTACCGCATCTAATGTACATACTGTGAAACCGATAGGCCATGAATGCCATGCGCCCAAACAAAATGGCGAATGCCGTGACTGTAGGGCTTGCTGGACTGATAAAGTTATCTCGTACGCCATGCATTAAGCATTAGAAAATTCCACTAGTGGCCTTCACTGAGGGCCACTGGGGGCATTTTCCCCTTTTCAATTGATAGGTGATGACATGAAAAAACCCACATTCAAAATTGCATTGCGTGACGGAACGTTTATCGATCAATCCTATACGCCATTGATCTACACTCGCATGACATCGGTTTTTAGGTTTGCATTACATAAATCAGGCCGTGATTGGATCGTATCGGAGCCAGTGAGCGGATACAAAGTTTGTCGGGTATCGGCACAATTTAAGGGAATGACAGTGGCATCGGGACATCTAACCTTAAAACAAGCCAGGGAATGTGCATTAATTGACATCGATGCCATTGTGGATCGTATCGGTTTTGATGCATTCGAAAATCGCATGAATGAAGCAATTACAACCCTGAAAGCCGCCGCATGAATAACCCTTTTTGGCCTTTCCCCAGCCAAAACCCGCCACCTTACAACCCACCACCCCAAAAGCCCCAAAAACAGGCTTTTAAACCCATTCCAACTGAAAAACCTCCATTTTGAAAGGCTACAAATGAAAATCAAATTTTTTGCTTGCAACGGCGGTATGGTGACCGAACAAATTGACGACTCGCCTAAGCGTTTGACAGATGAACAATTGAGACAACGCTACCCTTGGCCTCATTTCCAACACGTTGAACAAATGACGAACGCCGAATTCAAAAGATTCATCGAAAAGGATATAACCGAATGATATATGCCACCATCGGCTTAATCCTGAAAGTTATTTTCGGGAAACGCTAAAAACCTCATAGAACCCGCTACGGCGGGTTTTTTGTTGTCTATGTATAGGCGCACCCAAAAAAACGCCCCAAAGCCCGTTTAATGCCCTTCCTGAGCCTGTCCATCGTTGTCCGAATTGTGGTATTCATCCCATGTCATAGGCTCGCCATGCGTTTTTATTGCTAAACCCACACAATCGAGCGGGTCATCGGGTCTTAGTCCAAGTTGATAGAAGTGTCTCGCCCAAGTGATTGCAATATCTAGCCCATCCCTGAATGTATCTTCTTCGCTGATGATTTTAAGAATCAGTTTTTGTGTTTCATCCAGCTTAAAGGTTGTTTGCTTTTTATGCTTCACTTGCAAAACTGATCCCGCAAATAGTAGGCCATCAGTAAGGCTTCGGCCCTGTTTATGTCTTTTTTGAGCTTGAGGTTATGACCCTTAAACATCATTCGGGCAAGGTCTAAGGCTTCGCCTTTGTCGGCAGTTAAGTGAAAGTATTTTTTCCAAACTTGCGGTCTCACGAAATGGACAGGGAATCTTGAAAGCTCACAAACGGCATTTATAGCCCCAACAGCACGCCCAAAAGCAAAAGTTGACGCAACACCCTGCCCAGGCATCGAAAACACCTGCTCGATGCATATTTGGGCATCCGTCCCAACAGGTGCAAAGCCCATGATTCTGCTTTTTAGTGCCATCGCCATGATGTGTTTATCCTGATGGTCGATCATGTATGACGCTATGGCCTCTCCACGGTCATCAACTGCGGCAATTGCTCCACTGACTGCACCAGGATCGATTGCAATAAAAACCTGATTCATTGTTTTTGCTCTGATTGAATCTTTTTATCGATTTGCTCAAGATCATAGATGTGTTTTTGCAACAAATCAGGATCAATCCCTGCCCATCTTTTAACGCATATCTCCATTGCATTATCCAAAGTGATGGCATCGGCTTTGCGCCATGCAAAGTTTCTTTTTGATAGGTCAGTCAAAACGACAGACGCTGATTTGAGCATCCGAAAGTCCACCGAGTCAGACTCGCCCATTTCCTCTAAGCAAGCCATTAACGCATGAACAATGAACGACATGGCTATTGCTTCACTTGCCGCATATTCGTTTTCAACCAACATCATCATTCCGATGCGATGGTTCAAGGCTAATCGCTTCAATCTGTCTTTAGCGAATGCTCTAGCTATTGGGTTCAGCACCACCTGACGAGGTGCTTTTGTTATGAATGGATTTGACACGCTCTAAAAACCTTTCTTTGATTTGTTTTCCAGCCCAAGGAGGCTCTTGGTCTAGCCTTTTGATTTCGCCCCACACATAACGCTTCCAACCAGGATGTTGTGCAAGTTCAACATAGTGATTGATTGTGCGTTCAACGATTTCATCAAAGTGCATCAGTTTCTTTAATGAAGACGCCAGCAGTATTCAAGTATCCCTTGCGGTCTTTGATCACATCGTAGGCCGATTGCAAGCAATCCACCATGTTCATGCCAGCCAAGTGTGAACCAATGATCAAAGTCACCAACACATCACCATAGGCATCCATTGCTTCTTCACGGTCAAGACGATTGAGTGCCGCTAATAGTTCTGTCACTTCTTCCAAGGTCTTGATGCCTTGCGATAGAGGATTTGAATTGGGGATGATCTGACGATCTTTAGCCCATTGGATTGTCAAGTGTTCAAGTTGTTCAAAGTTCATTTTCTTCTTTCTTCAGGTGCTTGTAGTGAGTCAAGACATTATTCATCATTGTGTGGAATGGCACATCAGTAGAAACCCCAATAAAGGCATAAACGATTTCTAATGCGTGTATTACCTGCCAAACAGGGAGTCCGTCAAACATGACCAAGGTTTCATCAGCGAGGTTTTTGATAACTTCCCAATCTTCATCGGTTAATTCACTTTTGGTCATTTAAATTGACTCCTTAGAAGTTTGAGTTTTGCAATGGCTTCGGCTTTATTTTTGGACACTTCAGCAAGCTCTGCCTGTGTTTGTTGTTTTGTGATCAAGACCATAGGCTTTACAGGAATGGCTGGCGCATCGTTGCATAGCTTTCTGAACTTGATTGCTGATGGAATGAATTCTCCATCAAGCATCGAAATGGCATAGTCCATTGTCGGCCTGTAGGTTAAGAAGTTGCCAAGTTGAAACTTCCATTCTTGCCGAACAACATTCGGGTCTAAGCCATCAAAATGGCGATTGAATGGCACACCAAAAATAGCATTCATTCTGGTGAACACATAGTCCAGCCCTTCATCTGGCGAACAGAAATCAGCTTCCGAGTAACTTGACATTTGTTCCTCCAATCAATCCACGAGTAAGTCCACCACCAACACGCTGAACAAGTTCGGCATTTTTAGAGAGTTGTGGCTGACTGTTTTTGTCTTTAACCCAGTCCGCTTTGAATGTCTGCCAGTTCCTGACAATCAATTCCTTGAGTGCATTTTCCAAAGACCATCCAGCAAGTGCGGCTTGATTTGTGATTTCTTCCATGACCAGTTCGGTAATCCTGGCATCCTTGCGTTTCCTATGGGATACAAATTCTTCCCAAATCCGATCCGATACAGATTCTGGCTTGTTGACATTGACCGAGAAAGATTCTTTTTTTCTTCTTGTATTCTTATTCTTATTTGAAGGTGAAGGTGAAGGTGATGTGCTATCTGCCGAGCATTGCTCCGAGGATGCTTCGACTATGCTTGGAGCATTTTTATTTGCCCATCTTGCCTGTGCACCCTTGATTCCACGCTCTATATTTGTTCTTTTGTTGTAATTTGCCTTTTTAAGCTCAGACTCAACTCTTGAGTGCAACCATATACCATCTTGTACTTCAAAGAATGCTTGAAGCATAGTCCGAGCATTGCTCCAAGCATCTGGTGATAGTTTTGTAATTTGAGCAAGAACAGAATCATTGTCTGGTGGCGCACCATTTTTCCAGTAGTCCATGATCAGCAGGAGATATGCTCCATGTTGTTCAGTAGTGAGCCTGGAAGTGGCAGACAAGTAATCCGCTATGTATAACGGCATCCATATGTCAACTTTTTGCATGAATTTTCCTCGCAAAGCCTCCTGAAGTTGAGTCGTGGCAGGTGGGAGGTGCACTTTTCGGACTGCTCATGACTTCAGCCCTAGCCAGACTCAACAATATCATACCTGTTCTCGTCTTGCAACACGAGCCAAGTAGGTATCCTTGTAAACCCGTTCGTTAAAGGCCAAAGACGGGCATAGCAAGAAGTCAAGCGAACCCTTCCTATAGACCTCTTTAGCAGGGTCAAAACCCTCGTAAATCTCTTGGTCGTAAACCTTCTTCTTGCCACGTTTATTGAAGATTTCAGCAAAGCCATCGTTGTATTTGGCGAACTGCTCACGCCCAGCATTCGTGATGTGCCACAAAGGATCGATGAACACGGCAAAACCTTGTTTTTGCAAATCGTTGAGCCAGCGTTCGATGTGAATGTCGGATGAGTGGCTGTGACTCAAAAGAGTCATTTGACGCACTTCCAATGATCGATTGTTTAGTTTCCTAAGCATCGAATAGTGTGATTCAGTTAGTTTCAATTTTCAACTCCTGTTAGTGATTGGAAAAAACATCATAACCCTGCAAAACAAAAAAAATACTAGGGAAAACACCTATTCCAGACCATCAAATCTATGACAGAATTCATTCCACACCAGACAGGTGTTCAACAAAGAAAGGCGCAAGATGAAACTTTTCAAAAACTCAGTCACCGCTGATCCAGAGGATTTCAGCATCTCAAGGTCTATTGACTTTCTCCCTCACTTCAAAGAAATCCATGTCACCGTTGAATATGATGACTATGATGATTTTGCAATTGAGTTCAATGATGGTCGTCACCAGTTCTACCAATTGTCATCATCCATTCTCACGCAAGAAGATGTGAACAGGGCTATGGCTTTGATTGCTAGCGACATGATAGCAATTCGCAAGCAACACATTCAAGATGGCAAAGAATGGAGTTTGGCATGAACAACGAAATTGATCGTGAACGCTGGGCAGTCATTCAAACAATCGATGCTAAAGACATTGCAGACGCTATTTGCGACTGTCCTGCATTAGCTGATGCAGTCAAGAACAGTGATTGGCGTGGAGTTGGTCAATTGGTGAAATCCCGTATTGAACTACAGGCACAACGCATTGCAGAATTGCGTGTGATTGACAAAATCAAAACACCTTGGATTGACCAATCGGCAGAACGCAAGGCTTACAAAACAGACTATTCACAACGAGTCGAACAAATGCTCAACAGGAGGACTAGGTATGAGAACGAAGATGAACTTGGAAGAGGTTATGGAGGAACACTGTGATGATCAATTCTGCATGTTATGCATCAAACCACGAGGGAGCAAAGACGAATGCTGTGGCGAACAATACTTCCTCAAACTCAAAGACTTTGACTATGACACACAAACCGAAATTGTCCAGTCAATTGTCAACGGCAAAAGTAACGTATCCAAGTCTGCGGATAACTGATCCACGATTTGTTTATACCAATTCTTCACAAACTGACATTTCAAGGAGATTCAAAGATGTCACAAGAGAAATTCCTGGTGGGCGACTACAGCGAGATGATTCTGGACTTGAAGCAGAGACTCGAATCGCTGCACTTGATGTGCTTGAACAAACGCTGGACAGGCTATCAGGAAGAAATAGCCAACATGAATGATTCAATCTATTGCTTGCAACAGTGGATTCAACACGAGGCTAAAAAAGCCGCTTAATTTTTAACAGGAGTTGACAATGAATGTTTTTCAAAAACTGAACGAAGCCAGATCAAAGTTCCACAAAAAGGCTCTCAAGAAGTCTGGCCTTAACAAGTTCGCTGGGTACTCATACTTTGAGTTATCCGATTTCGTAATCCCTGCTCTTGAAATCTTTGCTGAAGTAGGACTCACATCTGTGATCCGATTCAATAAGGACATGGCAGAGTTTGTCCTGATCAATGTAGACAAGCCTGACGAAATCATCATCTTCTCAAGCCCAATGTCTGAAGCACAACTGAAAGGTTGTCATCCAGTGCAGAACCTTGGGGCAGTGCAGACCTACATTTCTCGCTATCTTTGGGTTCAGGTGCTTCACATCGTTGAGCATGATGCGCTAGACGCTACAACAGGATCGATTGAGCCTGAGTTCAAGCTGACTGAATCTAAGGTTGCAGATTTGATTGCAATGATTGAAGAGTCGATCAATCTTGAAGAACTCAAAGTGAACTATCAAAAGGCACTCAAGGCTTGCAAAACTGATCAGGATGCACAAAAGCAGATCATTGCCGCCAAAGATGCTAAGAAATCAACATTGGGAGCTTAATCATGCGTGAAGAACTAATGAAACGGGCTTCAATTGATCTTGTAATAGCGATGAAAGGGTTTGCAATTCCAAGAGATATAGAACTTGCTTACAACAAACTTTGTAAGGCTATAGCAGATGCAGATAAACATCAAGTTTCTCAAGAGCCTGTGGTTTGGATGTACCAAGATAAAAGCACACACAAAGTCTATTTTCAGAAGAACATGAGAGGGTTTGTTGATCACGACAAAACATACGAAACACCACTTTACGCAAACTCTCCAGAACTTGAACTAAATTGTGTGTGTGGGGCAGTTTGGGAAGGCAACGAAATGGTTCATGCCCCTCGCAAGCGTGAATGGATTGGGCCGACAGATAAAGATATACATGAATGTTTCATGCTGACAGAATTTGATCATCATGTTGACTTCAATCGTGACCCTGAACAATGGTGCTTGGCATTTGCCAAAGAACTGTCAAATACACTTAAACAAAAAAACGGCTATGCCGAGGAGAAGAACAATGCGTGAAGAACGAACACCACAACTTTGCTACGTACATAGGGGAATTACCTATTTACCTCACTATTCAATGAAGGGATACTTTGTCAAACCAGGAATGAAACTCAATGGATTGTCAATGTCAGAACTCGCAGATATCCTCTACACAGAAGAAGATTTCAAGGGAACTGGTGCGGCAACTGTGATGCTTGATCTGTGGCCTAGAGGTAGTGTTTATCTCAACATTGGATACTGACATGGAACAGGGGTCACCAGAGTGGTTTAAAGCCCGTTTGGGCAAGGTAACGGCATCTAGGGTATCTGATGTCATTGCCAAGACCAAAAGCGGTTATTCAGCCTCTCGTGCCAAATACATGGCTCAATTGCTCATCGAAAGAATCACAGGTGAACCAGTTGAGTCATATACCAATCCAGCGATGGAGCGAGGGATTGAACAAGAGAAGTTTGCTAGAGCCGCATACGAGGCAAAAGCAAATGTCCTAGTGGATGAATGTGGGTCAGTGGATCATCCATCGATTCCAATGTCTTCTGCAAGTCCTGATGGTCTTGTAGAGAAAGACGGATTGGTGGAAATCAAGAATCCAATGAGCCACACACACTTGGAGACACTGCTGAGTAAAACAGTCCCAGGCGACTATGTTGTGCAGATGCAGTGGCAAATGGCTTGTACGGGCAGGAAATGGTGCGACTTTGTGAGCTACGACTCACGGATGCCAGAACACCTAAAACTGTTTGTTAAGCGTGTCGAGCGTGATGATGAATACATCACAGAACTCGAAAAAGAGGTGTTGAAGTTCCTCACGGAACTAGACAAAAAAGTGAATCAACTTAAGGAAATCTGACATGGACGAAAAGCGTGACAATTCTGGTGTTCTATTCAAGAACGACAAGAAAGAAAAAGACAATCACCCTGATTACAAAGGGAACATCACTGTTGGTGGCAAGGATTACTGGCTTTCAGCCTGGATCAAAGACGGCAAAAGTGGGAAGTTTATGAGCCTCGCAATGAACCCTAAAGAGCCTCGTGAAGAAGCTCCACAACCAAAGGGTAAGCGAGTTGAAGACATAGATGACGAATCGATTCCGTTCTGATGTTAAAGGGTGAAAGTTTGGTTCAAGTGAGTTATGCGAATTTCGGACATTTGCTGAACAAGTAGCCCAAATTTGATAGGAGTGAATGATGATTTTTTTCA
>Ga0255144_1000125_pt1 | contig 32068 bp, 39 predicted proteins | sample Atl_Cont_RepA_8h_FD_183633 | JGI IMG/M metagenome (GOLD analysis project Ga0255144, IMG submission 183633) | Freshwater microbial communities from Altamaha River, Georgia, United States - Atl_Cont_RepA_8h | ecosystem: Environmental > Aquatic > Freshwater > River | place: USA: Georgia | collected...
ATATTATAACTCGCGAAAGTATTACAATATTGATATAGACATCTAGGTGTTATTACATTTTCCATTGTTTCAAGTGCGTGTTTCATACAATAAAGTGGTTTCTTTTCGCCAATAAAATTATGAGAAGGCTGCTTCTTACACAATTCATGCGTACACCTGGGATGTTTAATGTCGACCATATTATCAAGTCGATGCTCTCCACAATACAAAGCTTTTATTTCTCCTTCGTAATTAAAATATGACTTTTTGTGGCATCCTTCGAAAATACACATTTTGATTTTATATATTTATTATTATTCAAAAAAAATAAATCAATTTTAATTTAAAAAACTTTATAGTTAGTTAATTTATGAATATAAAAATAAGCTCGATGAGGAACTTATTTTTATAAGTTTTTGAATGTTATCATTCATAATGCACACGAAGGGATTCGAACCCTCGAAGATGTTAATCAATGCCTCTTAAGGGCATCGCCGTTGACCGCTTGGCTACATGTGCTTTAAAATGTATGAGACGATAAGACATTACAATATTTTAGTTTGAATTAAAACTTTGTATTCTAATGTCTCACTGCCTCCTACACTATAATATATGTGGTGTCTTTAAGTTATTTTGGGGGACAAAATATATATTTATTAATTTGTGTTCTTTTTTATTTCCATATGAATATTATTTAAATATTTTCATTTTATTCATAATAATTTTTTATTCATAATAAGTTTTTATTTACTTAATTATAAAATTGAATAAAAAATAACATTTAAACATATTAAATAAATACAATATAATGTTAAAGTTAAGACACATTATGTCATATGGATTAATGAATGGATTTATGTTTGGTATGTGTATTAATAATAATATTTATTTAAAAATAAATAATAAAAAATCTACGACAATTCCTTTACCACCTACACCACTTTTATTTGGAATTCTAGGAGGAGCGATAACACCATTATGTGTTGCTTGTTCGCCCTTAATTTTATATAATTATTTATCAAAAAACGCTTATTGTGATAAAATATTTGATAAATATAAAGATTGTATTTTTCTTGAACGATATCATCAACATGATGTTTTAGATAATAAATATTATAGTTCAAGTGATTTATATATAAATATTAACATTGATGAAATAAAACAAATTAGTTAATAAACTTATTAATTTATTAATTTATAAAATTGAAAATGTATTAGTACTATTTTTGTATGCTAATATATCAACAATATATAGATATCACGATTTTATCATGAGTTTTGATGATTTTAATTTATCTTCGCAATCTAAACCGATTGTAAATCCGGATGACCCTGATTACCATATTGAATTATTTTGGTATGGTTTTAAAACATCTATGTTTAATTTTTACATATCATGTAAAATGAATTATCAACATGTTTATAAATGGTCGTCTCATTTGAATCTGCTTAAATCAGCTAAACAATACGATGAGATAGAAAAATGTATTAGAGATTATATGAGTCATTATGCGTTTGAATTGGCAAAAAATCCAAAATCGAATTATCATGATAAAATTCTCATCTCTAATATTAAAAGATGGGATAAAATTAGTAATCGTTATAAATTTAAGAGTTGTGAAAAATATAATAAGGTAATTCTTTTGTTTTACATTTATAATGAAATAAAACAGGACAGTGTGGTGGTATCAGGGAATGATACTATAAATATGAATTATAATACAATTCAAAATATTGATTATACTCATTCTACAAATGATTTTGACAATATCATACATTATGCCGTTTTATCAAATAAATCAAAAATTCTTGAAAATTTAAGACTTATTCCTGGTTATAATCTTGTTGACTCGATTAAACGTTTGTATCCAGAATTAAACATTCAAGATACAAATATCAAAATGAATAAATTGTGTTTGCTTATTCGGAGGCATTCTATTTAAAATTGAATTAAATTTGTATTAATTTAAAAATAATGAATACAAATCATGTCTTTGTCATTGATACTACCACTACCAAGTGAACATATTGAATTTACTATTTTAAATGATTTTCTTGGCATTGATGAATTAGTTGTAATGTCAATGGTCAATAAACAATACTATATATTGTCTAAGAGATATATCAAAAAAATATATAATATTACTAAACTGATTACTCAATCTATAATCGTTAAGAATCGCGCGTCTTTATACTCTACTTCTTATTTTGTCATTCCGAATAATACATATGACAATGAATATTGGTATGGATTATTTGGAAAATGTTTTAATAGGACAGAACTTGCTATATATTATGCTCATTTTATTACAAGTTACTGTATGAGCGGTAATAATTGGTGTTGTGTAGCATATCCAGATGGATTTATTAAACAGCTTGGTTCTTATTCGGATGGTTCTGTATCTTTGTCTCCATATAAAAGTGAAATATACATTCGATTTTTGGATTATTATGATGTAAATAAGTTGAATTATTATATGAATTGTATTCATTATGAATATAATTTCAAAACAAAACATAAAATTTCAATTGATGAAAATTTATTGAAAAAATGTGTAAAATACATATTTCAAAATACTATATACAATCGTTCTGAAAATGTTATGAATATTAAAAGACCTACAATTGATGAAACGATTGAATATTTATATCCACTTGTTAAGGATTAGAGTTAATTCGTGGGTTATATTTGAATAAGATGGGATGTGATACTTCTCCAATATCTGTTTAAAATAATATTTTAATTTTCCGATTTAAAGAATTTCATTTTTTTTCATTTTCCAATCTTTCCTGGCCATTTTAAAATTGGACAAGGTTTTTTGGACTTTTTCGGCTGGAAACTTATGAATTATATTGTTTATAAATTTTTTTATTTACAGTAACAAAAATATACAACCTAAAAACTAAAATAAGAGCATAATGGTCACAACCCACTTTTTAGGGGGTTTTTAAATCAAATATTTTAAAATATTTAAAGCAAGAATTTATTAGTATAATATACTAATGGATACTAATGTTTTCTTGCCAAATCATGTCAAAAAATATGAATGTAAATTGTGCCTCTTTATTACGTCTAATAAAACAAATTACAATATTCATTTGGACACCAAAAAACATAAAAAACAAGAATTACTAACAAATACTAATGAAAATACTAATAACTTGCTTCAAATCTTGCCAAAATCACAAGAAGATTTATTTTCATGTGATTGCGATTTATTTGGACGAAGATTCTAAAAAAATGATGTCTTGATTAGACGTCTAGCATCTAAATGCGAATGCCATCATACCAACTGCGATGATTCCTAATACAATACCAAAATGATAATTGTACTGCATCTCTCTATAAACATTTTGCCAATTTTCTATTTCTTCTTTGGTCTTCAAATAATTTATCATTTTATCTGATTTAGGAGAGAGAATATAATAAAAATAATTTGTGATAAATGTTGTAGAGATAACGATACAAATGAGTGAATAATTATTGATTGGTTTTATCTTAGAAAGAGAACGCGTTTTATTGTAAATAAGAATAAGTATTGATAAGAAAAAACCTAATGCGTATCCTTGATAGCTTAGGTTCATTCTTTCTTTTGTAATTTTATCGTATTTTTCTCTCAATTTTGGTGATAAAGATGAACGGTATTGTTTTACGACGTTTGATTTATTTGTAGCATTATAAAAATAAATCATTCCAATAATAAAAATAGTTGATAAAGCACAACTTAATGAGCATACCATATTTTATAAAGTATGTAAATATTTTATATTTTGCGTATTTTTGGATTTGTTTCATGTTTTGTTTTTGGCGTTTGGAATTGGAATTGGAATTCTATATCCAGTCATAACCACATAGGTGTTTCATATTTACATATCCAGGCGAACGTTTATTATATTTTTTTATCATTTCTTTCCTTGCGGTGGCTTTTAATGATTCACTCATTTTATCGGGATTAAGTAGCATCTCAATATAATGTGAAATGAATATAGCTTTATTTTTATCTTCCTCTGTTTTCTTATTTTGAGTTAAATATGTAATGCGTTCTTCATCCTTAAATGTAATCGCATTCGCCCATTCCCACGTTTCTTCAATTTCGTTCCCATACAAATAACCAAATGGGACTATGTCCACATAAATACCTTCGTTGAATAGAATTTTATTCATATCATTAATCGTGAATCCGTATTTATTTAAGCATTGTTTATTTAAATTAGAGGCGAGTTTTCTCATTTCATAGTCGACCAATTCCGGGTATTTTTTTCCATATAAAGATTCGAGACGTCGTTTGATGTCATCATTTAAATATGTGGTAAAATTATAGGCCATTTTAAACAATGGTTATAATATAGATTTAATGGATTTAATGGATTTAATGTAATACTTTTCATTTCAATTTTGTTATAAATATAAAATATGAAATAATAGTATATTCATTTTCATTACCAATATAGTTAAATTGAATATTTATGAATCATAACACCTATAGGTCTTTTAGAGCCATTGTTATCAATTCCTTTTTGAATTATACATTCCATATCTTTATCTTTATCTTTTGAATCAATCCTAAAATCAATTTCATAATCTGATTTTTCCTTTATAATTATGTCTTTTATATTTGTATAATATTTATAAGCGTCTTCTCTATTTTTAAATAATGAATTCTTAGGTGTATACATATCATTATACCCACTATCACAGCCAAATTCAGTTACAATATAAATATCTATGTTCATAATATTCATTTTTATTATTAAAACAAAAAATTAAACGTATTATTTTTATTTTGCCAATTTGTGTATTTTAAATGCCAACCGGTGTTAAAATATATAATTATTTTACATTATTAAATAATATTTTTAACTCATTTATTTTTTCATCAGATGTCATAGTATCGTTTGTAATCATTTGTCTTATCATATCTAACTTATATTTATTTTTATCAATTTGGATTGATTCGAGTCCATCATATTCTTTGATAATATAACAATTTTCATATTTTTTGGGGATGATGGCAATTTTCGAACAATTATAACGTGATTCATTAAAAGCATCTCCTAATTCATGAAATATTTTCACCAATACTGGGTCATGTCTATTGGACCACAAATCACCTGAGTCTTCGATGCTGACATGATTTGGGTCTATTTCCTTCATTCTATTGTTATACAAATTGATTGCTTGTTCAGATACTCCCCAACCTCCGTAACAATTATTATAAAGTACTTCAATAAATTCATCGTTTGTTGACATTTATGATTATTTAATAGTATGTTGTGTTTCATTTTTAAATATTTTTATAAAAAATTGAAATAAAAAGTATTTGTATTTTTTAATATATACACATCACATGAACAGCATGAACAGCATGAACAACTTTATGACTCGTATTGACTCTGTTTCTGAAATGAAAATGGACGAATTAAATATGAATCATGAATTGTCTTCTAAAAAAATGAATATGATTTCAAAGGATGTCATTCAGCAATATAAATTTAAATATCCGACTACATTTGCTGAACTCAAATTAGATGGATTTACAGATTCAGATGCGGTACGTTATATTCGCAACAACATTGAGTTTGATACGCATTGGGTTGGATATGGAGGCAAAGATGAAGACTATATTCCCGGTTCTTCTATGACAGTTATGAAACTCCTAGGTTGTACCAAATAAAATAAATGTTGGGTGGTTGATTGATTGGTTGATTGGTGTATGGGGGGAGGGAGTGGGGTGATGGAGGATGAGATAAGTTAAAAAATATAAAAAACGGTTTTTTTATGATAAATTTTTTGTCATCCTTTAGGGAGTGTGACGAGAGGGAGGAGGTAGAGGGAGAGAAATACATTAATATTAGATGGATGAGCTATGCTTTGTATGATTTGATTCTTACATCTTTTTTATTGAATGTTTTATAAATTGTTGTCTTGGTAATGATTTTGTTATTCTTATCTTCTATAATAATTTTACCAAATACATTATCAGACATATTATCATATATTAATATTGGAATTGTATTATTAACATATGATTTATACGGATAGAAATCTACATATTTTCCTTCATATTTTACTTCAAATAATTGCTTATTCATATTTTCTCTTTCAATTATATTCATAGTATCGACTACGTTTGGAATGTTTGACATTATAATGATTCGCTTGTTAAATAGATAAACACAATTATATGTGACTGTATGTTGGTGTGACTTGTTGTATTATTCATTAGCTTTTAAACTTTTCAATTTTATTTTATTTTGGGATTTGGATTGGATTGTGAGTGTGTGATTCTTTATGTTATCTTTGTTATGTTATTTTATATTGTGATGATGAATCATTACTCTATTTCTATAAAATTGAATATAAAAATAAATATAAATGTTAAAAGCTATAATAATATAGATGTCTAAAACGAAACAAATGTGTCATGCTTGTCATAAAAAAATTGGGCTAATTGAATATAAATGTAAATGTGGAAATCTATTTTGTGTTTCACATTTACAAGCTGAAAAACATAATTGTGATTATGATTATAGAACAGAAGGTATGATTCAACTCAAGAAACAAAATGATGTAGGTATTTTGAAAGATAAGATTGTAAGAATATAAGAATATAAATATATATATTTTGGTTTGTTTGGTTTGATTGGTTATTCTAATGCCAAATCATTTACAACCCACTCTTTAACATTATTTACTAAACTAAAATATACTATTAGACCTTTTGTTACTGGTTTTGAGATAGCACTCATATAATCACCATTATAATAAATGTTATATGATTGTATACTGTTATTTTCAGATACTTTTGTAGGTATCCAATATGAATATAATGTTTGTATATTATTATTTTCATTTTTATCTAGATGATAATATAATTTAAGATTATTACCTCCTAATGTGTAATCATACGTTAAACTTTCTACATATTCGTTTCCATCTGTACCCATATCACCATAACATCCAAATCTAAATGGTATATTATCGCTTACTGATATATCAAATTTAAATATGCCATTTACAGGCCAACCATGTTTTATCACAAATGTACGTCCACCAAATGCGATAAACGTTTGTTCTGTAATAACACCATCTTCTTGGTTTTGTGGAGCTAATATTGGAAAATAATATTTTCCTATTTGGATATCATAAATATAAAATTTTCCCCAAATGTCAAATATATCATTACCAAAATTACGCCAAAATGAAACTACCAGTCTTTCTTCTGGGTCTTTGTATCCTTCTACAACGTTTTCATCTATTAATTCGGCCATATTTGGAAATAAATCACTATAATCAGATGGGTTAAATTGAATATAATACAAATCATTATCCATATCTTTTAATACTGTTTCTCCTCCTATCGTGTATCCATACGAGGCCGTATTATTTTTGGAAGTTATAATGCCAATCGCAGGTGAACATGTGACAGGTGTTAATGTTGAATAGGATGCGCCATTATTTGTTGGTGTTTTATTATAATTGCTTGAATCGTCGAATACATTGGATTCACCTTCAACAAGTAATAATAATTTTGTTCCTGGTATATTTGTTAATGGGTCAGTAGGAGGTACAAAATTAGAGGTGTATACTTGAGTACCAACAACCCATCTAAAATTTGTAATTTTTCCAGTGAAATTAGATGAAGATATGGGTATATTTTCGTTACCAATTGTTAATGGTAAACTTCCTTCTGTAAAATTATATGATAATGTAGTTGCGGATTCTTCATTACCATTTACATAAAATTTGATTTCATTTCCACTCGAACCTACTATCGCAATATGTGCCCATGTATTTTTTGGAGGTTGTCCATAAAGAACAATTACAGAAGAATTTTCAGTACCAGGATACCAAAAATAAACATTTTCTTCGTAACTAAGGGCAATTTTGATGTCATTTGTCGCATAACTTCCAATCGAAAAGACTCTACCATAATCTGCTTCTCCAGTGAAATATTGCCACCATTCTATAGTAAAATCAGCAGAATTTATGATAAAGCTATCATCATTGGGGTATTCGAGTGATGTTGCGTCTGGTGTATTTTTGAATTCAATAGAACCACATAAAGACGGTGGTGGGGGTGGGAATGGAGATGGAAGTGATGGAAGTGATGGAGATTGCGATGATTGTAACAGAGGGTCTGCTGAAGTTCGTGTTGCTTTGATTAATTTTGCCCTTCTTACAGAGGTATTACATGCTCCTACACCAGACCCCGGGACATAGCGATTGAATATATCCCGCTGTTTACTATTTATAATTGAACTAATACGTAAGACACGTCTGGACATATATAAATATATATATACAAAAAATAATATGATAAATTCATTTTTATTTTTCTCTTTATAAATGTTATAATTCTAAAAGAAGTTTAAGATTTATAGAGGAGGCGAACCTTGATTGATGAGAGAAATTCATTTATAAATTGTATTGTTTTGTTAGATATTTGTAATTGTAATAAAATATATTAAAGAAGTATTATTATTTATCTTAACATGGCAATTGAGGATTTTCTTTATGAATATGTAGCCGAAGGAGAGTTTGATTATGATTTTTATATTGTATATTTACAAACTGAATGCGATGACCCTTATTATCCTCCATATAATAATAATATTGGTATATTTAAATCAAAAGAAAATGCGATTGCGTATACTAGAAAAAGTTTTTATGATTGCGCCGAAAATTATACAAGTGTAGAGAGGCGCAAATATGGAGGTGTACCACAGAAATTTTATATAGAAGGAAAATATTATAAGGATAGTGATGGTGATGTAGAGATAAAAAGGAAAGTAAATCATGATGAACCTTTGTATATTATTTATGATAAGGAAGAACAAGATAAAATTGATGCTAGATGGGACAGGATGCATGGGAAAACTCGATAATAAATTATATTATAAATATCATTGATTAATATTATTAATTAAAAATAATATTAATTAAATGTATTCATCTATATTTATTGGTTCTATGTTATATTGTTCACATAGTCTCCATAATCTTTCTGGTTTGAATACATATTGAACTAATTCCTCTAAGAATTCATCGTTTGCTTGTTTCATATAGATGTGGTCTAATTTTGCGAATAAATGAATCGCATTTGGATTTGATGAAAGTGAATTCCAATCTACTTTATCTAGATTTTTTTCCAATATATGAATCGCATTTGGATTTGCTGAAATCACAGACCAATTAATTTTATCTATATTTTTTTCCAATATATGAATCGCATTTGGATTTGATGAAATCATAGACCAATTCATTTTATCTATATTTTTTTCCAATATATGAATGGCATTTGGATTTTCTGAAAGTTGTCTCCAATCTACTTTATTTAGATTTTGTTCCAATATATGAATCGCATTTGGATTTGATGAAAGCAGATAATAATCTGTTATTTTATTATTAATTATATATTTATGATACATTAGTTATGTATTGTTAGTTATGATTAAATGGTTGTTTCGATTTATTTTATATTACTATACTCTATAAACCCCTGGAAACTGACCAATCAGCATACGCCTATCTTATAAACTATCCAATGGTATTGTATTATATATAACCCTATAATTAGGTCTATATATAGTAACTCGGAAATGAGTGACATAATGGGAAATCGGTTATAAAAATTTGAGAGCATATTTAATTGATAATGAACTTTTATATATTGCCTGCTAAAAATTGAAATACTTTTTTCTGGGATGGTGTAAGGTATCTGATACACACTACGATGAGTTCAACTTACACGACTACTACGAATGTCTTCACTGAAGGCGACGAGACATATGCGGGTTCTTATTTGATGCCAAGTCAGTCACATAAACATGTTGGTAAATTTCGGGTTCACGGAAAGTACGTGTCTACATTTCGTGCTGGAAAAATGCCGAACGAGTATTATTGTGAGTCAAAGGAGGCAATGGTACTTCGTTCTGGTAAGAAGCTAAACTATATCAACAAGAGTCTATTCTGGAGTGATGCGAAAGAATGTGTGATTAATTTCAACAAAAGGCCTGGTCAACAGTGTATTAGTGTTAAGAAACTAATATGGATTTATGAGAACTACTACAACCTGATTTCAAGTTGCTACCATCTCATTAGTTTTTATGATGCGTGTTCGCTTAAGACAAAGGAGATTTTAGGTAAGTTGGAAGAAAGCGTCAAGGGTGTTTATAAGGAGAGAAAATGTATCACTATTGAACGGAACGGGCGCGTTTGTTATCAAATCGATTATTCAGAGCCGCTGCCAAAGCGGGAAACAGAAGGTAAGTATACGTTTTGTAACTGTCGTTATACAACAGTGAAAGGAGACAAGGCAATTGAGAAGCAAGGTCATCATGCGGACGAGTATGTGTTGAAGATGCGGAAGATTGTGAAGATGTATTCAAGGCCTCATCGTTCTGTTTTGGAGTCGGATGCGTTCAAGATAGTTAATCGGAAGCTAAACGATGATTGTCGTCAACTGGTATTTAGTTTCCTTTCGGCGCAGGATATTAAGACACATTAGTTATAGTTAGGTTAGGCTATAGTAATAGGAATTTATGTAAATAAATATTGGTAAGTTTTTTATTTTCTGGAAATATTTCCAATAAAATAATATATTAAAAGTCCTATTTAAAGAAAACATTGATTTTTTTCATTTTCCAATCTTTCCTGGCCATTTTAAAAATGGACAAGGTTTTTTGAACTTTTTCGGCTAGACCTATGAACTTTTATTTTTTTAAATTTTCAGTAACAAAATATTTTATAAAAAAATGAAAATGAGAGCATAATGGTCACAAACCACTTTTTTCATATTTTTTGAGAGAAAATTATTTAGAGATAAATTTCGAGATTTTATTATTATAAAATAATAATGGATAATAACGATTTCTCGAAAAAAAACGAAATGAAATATAAATGTGTTTTATGTGACTTTTACACGAGTAAAAAAACAGATTATAAAATACATTTGGAGACCAAAAAACATAAAAAGCATGAAATCATATCTAATAATAACGATTTCACGAAAAAAAACGAAAAATTTAATTGTGAGTGTGGAAAATCATATAAACATAAACCAAACTTGTATGCTCATAAAAAGAATTGTAAATTTGAAATCGAGAATAAATTAATTACTTATGATGAAAATAATATTGATTATAAAAATATGTTTTTACAAATTATTGAAAAAACGGATGTATTACAGAATTTAATTATAGAACAAAGTAAAATCATTCAAGAAAAAGATAAAATAATTAATGAAATGATACCAAAAATAGGCAATAACAATACTACTACTACTAATTCAAATAATAAATTTAATATTTGCCTTTTTTTAAATGAAAATTGTAAAGATGCTCTTAGTATGGATGAGTTTGTTAAAAAAATAGAAATTACTGTTAGCGATTTATTATATACAAAACAAAAAGGGTTAGTAAATGGAATTTCTAATATTTTTATTAAGAATTTAAATGACCTTCCTGAAAAGGAAAGACCTATTTGGTGTAGCGATAAGAAACGCAAAAAATTATTTATTAAAGAATCCGAATGGAAAGAAGATATAGATAACCTTAAAACAAAACAAGCTATTAAGGATATTAGTGTTGTTCAAGTCAAGAATATTAATAAATATACTGACGAGAATCCTGATTGGAAAGATAAAGAAAATAAAAAAGATGAATATATTACAATTGTTAAACATGTAACAAACGAAATTACAGGTAAAGAAACAGAAATTATTAATAAAATTACTGATTCTATTCAATTAGATAAAGAAACATTGAATTAATTTTATTTTCTCTCTTCTTTTAAAACAAAAAACAAAAAAATTTCAAAAGAACTTTAACATTTTTATAGGTCTTGGAACTCTATCGAAGAGAGAAATTCAAGGAATAAATACCTCATTTTTTATTATTTTTTGTGAATGTAAATAATAAAAAATATTATAATATTTATTTTTATAAAACTTAAAGGTGTAAATATTTAATAAATTGTTTCACTTTTTTGCTTAACCTACATGATAAACAAACTTTTATATATTATTTATTGATTTTAATATGAATAATCATAACTCTATAGAGAAATAGATTTGATTTATATAAAAATGTATCATTCATTATAAAGGGTTTGGAACTCTATCGAAGAGAGAAATTCAAGGAATAAATATAAAATAATTCAATGGTTTAATTATATACGACAATTTAATAGAATTAATTATTGAAATGCTAATTAATATAGTGTATTGATGTACCGATGACGATTATCATGATACTATAGCACCATATCATCCCTATGGCAAACTGACCAATCAGCATTCGCCTATTCTATTAGGACATTTTATATAGAACTATATAATTAGGATATTATACTTAACCCGGAAATGAGTGACATAATGGGAAATCGGTTATTAAAATATTAACCCGGAAATGAGTGACATAATGGGAAATCGGTTATTAAAATTTTTAGGTAATATATAACAAACAAAATAAGTATTTGGAATATATAACAAAAAAATAATCACACATTTTTTTATCTTTAAAAAAAATACCATACACTCTAAAAAAAATTGAAATACTTTTTACAATACATCTATATTTCATACGAAACAACTACACACTGCTACAAAGCTATGTCCTCTATTAACATTCCCGATATTATGGAGCGCCACATCAAGAACATCTGTTCGGAATATCTTGATGTTGCGATTCGTCAACTCGGTAATAAGTACTCATTCGACCCAGAAAAGGCTATTGCCGAACTTGACCTACCTACCTTCAAGCGAACGGAACAACAAAATAACCGCAAGAAAGCTGAAAACCCGCAGAAAAAAAAGAAAACTCCACATGAAGTTCCTGCTATCCCTCTACCATTTTGCGGAGTTATTATGGAAAATTGGTGCCAGGCTATCGTCAAGAACAACAAACTATTCACTCAGTGTACTAATCTAAAGAAAGAACAAGGTAACCTATGTAACAAGTGCCAAAAAATTTGCGAAAAAAATGGCGCACTACCATTCGGAGAAATTAACAACAGGGAACATCTTGAAATTCAACCTATCTCATATGCCATCGTCATGAAAAAACTCAACATCACACAGGAAACCGCTATCAACGAAGCGGCTAAATTCGGATGGAACATTGACCAACAACAATTCAACACTCCTGAGAAAACACGCGGAAGACCCAAAAAAATTGAAGATGAAGAATCTACCGACAACGATAAAAAGGCTCCGGCTAAGCGCGGCAGACCTAAAAAGGAGAAACCTACCAAGGCTTCTTCTCAAATCGGGGATGATATTATCGCTGGACTTCTACAACAAGCTAACAACAAAGCTCTGGAAGATGACGAAGAAGAAGAAAAAATGACCCAGAACGAGGAGACTGAAGAGACAGAGGAAACCAGCCAATCAGAAAATAGCAAGACAGAGGAAACCAGCCAATCAGAAAACAGCAAGGAAAAGACAGACAAAAAAAAGACCGACAAGGAAGCTCAAAAAGCCGCCGCTAAGGCCGCCAAGGAAGCTGAAAAAGCCGCCGCTAAGGCCGCTAAGGAAGCTGAAAAAGCTGCCGCTAAGGCCGCTAAGGAAGCTGAAAAAGCTGCCAAGAAAAAGAATAAAAAAGATGATGATAAAACCACCACTCAAAAACAGAACACTCAAATGAACAAAAAACAATCTCAGGAAAAAGAATCCGAATCTGAATCCGAATCTGAACAGGAGGAAACACAACAAATTAAAGTCAAAAAATTCGAGTTCAACGGTAAACTATATAAACTATCTCAACATGATAACATTCTATACGACTGGGATAATGATGAACCCGTCGGAATTTGGAACCCTAACAACAAAACTATCTCACCCATTCCGGATGATGAATCGGACAACGAATCAGACGAACAATAAATAATAACATAACAGTAACAGAACAGTAACATTAGCATAGCAATTAGCATAGAATTTATAGTAAAATAAATACAACCTTTTTTTATATCTCTAATATTTTACATATTTAAAAGTAATAGTATATATACTATATGGATAATTTAACTCTTATTGCTCATATATTTAATGAAGAATATTTGTTACCTTTTTGGTTAGAACACCATTCTAAAATTTTCAAAAACGGTATTATAATTGATTATTTATCTACGGATAATTCTGTTAACATCATTAAAAAATATTGCCCTCATTGGAAAATAATTAATACTAGTAATGTAATAAAAGGGAAATCTTTTTTTGATACTACAGGACTTTTAATAGATCATGAAGTAATTGAGATTGAAAAAACAATACAAGGATATAAAATTTGTTTGAATGTTACCGAATTTTTATTTATAAATGATAATATAAAACTTAACGAAGAAAAACAGGTATATAAAATAGAACAACTTAGAGGGTTTTCAAATGATGATTATTTTTATCCAAAAAATAATAAAGAATTATTTAATAATATTGTTTCATTTTATAATGATAGAGGTGTTAGACATTTACACAATTATGAATATCTTGATTATTATCCTGGAAGACATTGGCTAAGACATAACAATTATAATCAAACATTATCGAATGATATGATAATAATTTATCTTAGTACTTATAATATAAATAAATATTTTATGAAAAGAAGATTACAGATTCAATATAATGTGCCAAGTTTTTTACCACTTAATCATTATGAATTTCCATCAGAACAACATGCGATTGATTCCTATTATGAATTAAAAAAAAAATCTTTTATTTTAGATAAAGACCATGTTGTATATAAAATTATAAATTGTGTATTAAATAAACCATCAGAATTAAATGTAATATGTAATATGTAAAGTTAATTTTCTACATCTCGCATTTCTCTATATTGTCTCATTAATCTTTCATATGTTATATAAATATTCCAAATTAAAAATAGTGCAAAAAATACAGCAAAAAAAGCTGCCAAGTATATGTAAATAGTTAACATTCTATTTATTTAACCTATACTGCTTTATATTTATATTCTTTTTATAGATTTATATAGAGAATAACATAAATATTATATTTATTATATATATTATGGAAAATATAGATGATAACTTTTATAAAGTAATTGAAAAACCACCAGTAAATGGCCCAAATCATGATAATCCAGATAAGTATAAATATTCCGGTTTTACAGGTACTACAGGTATTATGGGACATTATGGATATTCTGGAAATACTGGGCCTACCGGAAATACAGGTCCTACTGGAAATACTGGACCTTGTTCTTCATATCAATCTAATAAATGTAACCACGAACACTTTTTATACCAATGATAAAAATCTCAAATCTAAAAATATTGACGCGTGGAAATTTTTCCGAGACAATTTTCCGAAAAATTTCCTAAAAAAAATTGAAAACTAATTTTTCGGGGTACAATATGGCATAACAAATGAACGATTTTCACAACTCGAAGTTTTACCCTATATTTAAGAAAATAACAGAAAAAGGAGGCATGGCGGAAAAGCAGTATCAGATTGAAGGCATCTCGTGGGCGATAAACAATGAAAGCGGGACATTACCTTATAACGTGCGAGGAGGCATCATTGCGGACGAGATGGGACTAGGCAAAACGTTTCAAGTTATCTCTGTGTTGGCGTGTAATTTCAAAAAAAGGACTCTCATCGTGTTACCTCAGATATTGATTGAGCAGTGGGTTTCGGCATTCAAACATATTACTGGACATACTCCATTGGTATACCATTCTAAGTTTACCAAGCTATCGACATTGACGTTTGACACCATCAACTCGGCACCGATTGTAATTACAAGCTATGGCATGATAACATCTAGCAAAAAAAGGGAACGGAATATTCTACATTCGATTGACTGGAACCGTGTTGTATATGACGAAGCGCATCATTTGAAAAATAAAAATACAGGCATCTATAAGGGCGCAGGTTTGATAAATGCGCAAATCAAATGGTTTATTAGTGGTACTCCTATTCAAAACAGGATTCATGACTTATATAGTCTATGTTCCCTTTTGGGAATTCCAAAGTCGGTTTATCGGGATAAGACGAATCATGAGGTTATCAGAGAAATGTTCATTCTAAGAAGAACCAAAAAAGATGTAGATATTGAAGTACCGCCAGTTCAGGTTAACCATGTTCTTATACCAATCAGAGATAAGATTTCAGAGTTTATTCACGATGAGATTCATTCTATGTTACCGTTTTACATTAAAAAATCCAGCAAAGAAAACGATTCGATTGAAAGTGACAGAAATGGCGATGACGACGACGACACTGACGCGACAGAAACCGAGAGTGATGATGACCAGTCAGAAGAAGAAAACTACATCAATGAGATTTTGATTACAACAGATTTACAATCACCAGCAACCAATAAAATTACAGATGAGTTATGTTTTCCAGAAAACAAAATATTTACTAGAATGTTTGAAGGTAAACCCAATATATTGCCAGTATTTATGAGAGCTAGACAGCTATGTATTTATCCGCCGATTCTTAAAGGTATGATTAAGCAGAGTAAACATTTAGTTGACAACCGCAGGGATTTGATGTTATATAAGAGAACGATGCTTTCTACTTATAAGCTAGACACTTTGGTAAAGTTTATTTCAGAGAGAAAAGATAACGGAAATAAAAAAATCGTCTTCTGCTTCTTCAAAAATGAGATTGATTATATTTATCAACAGTTGAATATAATCAATATTAAAACAGAATATATCGATGGTAGAGTAAGTAACAGTAAAAAGGCGGAAATTTTGAATGATTGTCCAAGTGTCTTGATTTTACAAATTCAAACTTCATGCGAGGGATTAAATTTACAGACATACTCGGAAGTTTATTTTACATCTCCTCATTGGAATCCTGCTGTAGAAAGCCAAGCAATTGGACGATGTCATCGTATTGGTCAGACAAAGCCCGTCGAAGTATTCAAGTTTATAAGCATTAGTCCGGTCAAATCAATCGAGCAATATATCATCGATGTACAGAAAACAAAGAAGTCGATTGCCAGGTGGATGATATCAAATTAAACAAGGTAAGTTTTCAACATCTCGTATAAAAGCTAATTTTTTCTTTTTTTATAAAATTGAAATGGACTTCATTACTTTTAAATACTTTATGTAAACGAATAATAAACCCATATCAAATATGCAGAATATCCAAATCCCCTCAAAAAAAACTACAATTTCGTGTTGGAGTTGTAAAAAAATGATAAAGAATTATACGGTAGTTTATATGTGTGTTGATAATCCATTTTGCTCAACATATTGTAGAGATAAACATTTCATGTATATAAAAAATATTGACCCTGATTTAAAATTTCCATATAAATGGTATAAAAATGACAATGACAATCACAATGACAATCATAATACAAAAATAAATTGTTTGATCGAAATTGATTGTTTTAAAATCACTGACAATCAACATTCTCATTCCATGAAAAGATTAAATAGAACTCAATCTCTTTCTGATATAAATACGAATACGAATATGAATATGAAGAGAGAAAAGGTCATTGTTACATGTATTAAATTACATAAATTTAGTATTCGGCTATCAAATAAAACATTAAAAAAATGTATTGGCTTTTTATGTATCATCATGATAAGTATTCTAATTAAGTCGAATTATCAATTCAATTAGAATTAAAAATATAAAATTAAAAATATAAGATTATAAATTTATTTTTTCAATTATAAAAACTCTTTTGTATTTTTTTACACCATCTAGTGTATATCCATCACTTATACGTTTTGGGGTTAATTTGAAATTGATAGACTTTAGAACTTGTCGTATGATATTGATAAAAGGATATTTTTGTTTTTTATCAGCATCCGCGTGTAAACTTGTATAAATCGACGAACTTAATATTTTTTTAAGTTCATATATGATTGGCTTAATATCTTTATATTTATTAGAAAAAATAAGGTCATTCCTATATAAAATCATTCCATTTAATTCTGATATGTTTTTACATGTTATACCACAAATATCTAAAAAATTTATGATTATATTATTTTTTTCATTGTTTTCATTATTCACAATTTCTTCCATAATTATACTATATATATTTTAATTCAATCCTAGAGCAGGAATATAATAATCTCCGTTTGATTTTTTCTCGTATTTAGCAACAATAGATGGATTTTTTGAATTACTAATGATATCTTCTGTTGAATATACGTTTCCGTTTTTATCAATATAATAATTGATGCCTTTTATTTCTTGAACAAATACTTCGATTTTAGAAATAACAGGTTTTACATTATCATCAATTGATACTTTTCCATGTGGAGTTCCTTTAATATGGGTTCCGCAAAAATCACTGTCTGTTTGTTTTCTTCTAGTACACTGTTCTCCATTCGCCCGATTCGCAATACACCTATCAAAATGAGGAACCATATTTTTAACACGTTTACGTTTTTGAAAATCTTCCTTCCCTAGGCTAATGCCTTCATAATCATATATAAATTTCAAAAAATCACTATATTGCGAACTTTTACAAAAATCACTTTTATCAAGCCAGTTTTTAATATCAGTTTTAAATTCTTGAATATGGTTATCGCATTTCTTTCCAATACGACGCTCCATTCTTTATATTTATTATACATATATACTTTATATTTTTATTTCAATTTTTATATATTATATTAAAAGGATTTAAAGAGATGTTAAAACCCCCGTTGTCCTATATTTTTTATTATTTTTATAACGCATACGTTTTAATTTTGCCTTTTCTCTTGATTTTTCTTCTTGTGTAAGTTCCGAATTATTTATAATTTCTCTCCATTTTTCTAATTCATCTTTTTCATTTTGAATATTTGACATGTCATATGTATTGTCATTATTGTCTGTATTGTCTGTATTGTCATTATTTAGTTGTATTTCATTTTTTACTTCTTCATTATCTTTGATTAAATGATTTTGAGATATATTGTCTTCTGTAGTTATTTGTATTTCATTCAATACCATCATCCATCGCTCCTTTAATTCATTGGTTGATAAAGCACCTACATCATTTGAATCATTTGAATTCATTTTTAAATTTGATTCTTCTTTATGATTTAAATTAACAATATTTATATCAATTTTATTATCATTATTGTTAACATTTGTATCATTATTATGATTGGATTCTATACTGTCTATATTATCATTTATTTCATTATCATATATTATGTGTTCATTATCAGTTGAACTTTCATCTGAAATATGAATCATAATTTCATTTAATTCATCTTTTACAGATAAAGAAACGTCATTAGTATTTATAAATGAAATTAATTCTTTTTGTTCTATGTTAGTCAACGATGGTGTTCTACTTATTTTTTCTGATTTTCTCTCGTCATTTATACATATAATACTAGAATTATGTCCTGTTTTTTGTTCAATTTTAATATCTTTATTGACTTGTCCCCACATAATACCTATTTTAATATTCAGTCTAGATAAATATGTTGTGTGATATTTATGAAATATTTTTAAATAATTCGTATATAATTTCAAATTTTGTTTTAAAAGTGTTATATTAAAATCAATTGTATTTACTACAATATGTAAATTCAATCCATTTGTTGTGTTTGTTTCATCTTCTTCTAATTCTTTTTCTTTTTTTATAACAAATTTACTCATTAATTCCAATAATAATAAAATATCATCATGAATTTCATTTATTAAATCAAAATCATATATTTTGTATTGTTCTAAATCTTTATATACAGGATATTTCGATTTATGTTCACATACTTTTAATATAGCTTCTTCATTTATATTTACTTTTACATAATTAATGATTAATTTAAATAATTTATAATATTCACAATATAACTTGTTTTCAATTAATATGTGCATATTTTTCATATTATCATATTCAAAATGAATTAAAAATGTTTGAAAATGAAGCGCATCTAATCCAAATAAAATAGTACCTGTATTTTCTTGGTCTTTTATATATTTACCATAAATACTTGTTAACAACTGTATTTTATCGGATAATTTTTCAAAATATTGTTTAATATCTATCCTTATTTTTTTTAAATTTTCAAATTCATTTCTCAATTCAGTTAGATTAAGTATCATAATATATTATAAATATATATATATTTAATGAATAAAGAAGAAAATCAAGTAATTAAGACAAATCATGAACCAATTGATCAATCAAATAATACTGTTATACAAGATTCGGTTCAGTTACCTCAATCTCAAGATATACCAATAAAACGAAAAAAAATAAAATGGACAGAAAAACATATTGATATATTAGTTGATTGGGGAGATAAAGCGATGTGTTATAGATGGTTACATTCCAGAAATACAGATAGATATAGAACTTTGAATACTTGGTTTACAATTCCTGTTATTATAATGAGTACACTTACAGGAACGGCCAATTTTGCTCAAGAACAAGTTCCTATAGACCTGAGAAGTTATTATTCTATGATAGTAGGGAGTGTTAATATTTTAGCAGGTATTATTACTACAATTCAAAACTTTTTGAAAATATCACAATTAAATGAATCACATCGAGTAGCATCTATATCATGGGATAAATTTTACAGAAAAATAAAACTTGAATTAGCAAAAGCACCTGATGAAAGAACAGATGTTGAATTATTTTTAAAAAATTGTTCTGAAGAATTTGATAGACTTATTGAAACAAGTCCTGATATTGACCGTGTTATACTTAAAAAATTCAAAGATACTTTTGAAGGAAAGAAAAGTTTTTCACAAAATATTAAAGATAAATTAAATCGTAAATTACAAATTGACCAACAAGGAGAAATTGTTGCCATCACTGAACGCCAAAAAGCTTTTAAAGAATTAAATAAACCATCTGTTTATGATTATTTAGAATCAGTTAAATCATCTGTATATAAAGAACCCGAAAAACCATCAAATCATGTTATTGAGATAACTCAACCACCTATTAATCAAAATGAACCGATTCCTGCTCCACAAGAAAAATTAATTACTGAAAAAACATCATCAGTGATAAATGAAATTGTTAAACGTAAAAAAGCGCTTGATGATAAAGAGAGAAAAATATCAGAATTTTGTAAAGAATTTAAAGAAAAATATTATAGAGAACCAACTGAAGAAGAGATTATTGAAAATCTAGAAAATGAACAAGAAAAAATAACAAAGGCAATTATTAATGGGTTTATATCAAAAATTAGAGAGAAAAAGAATCATCAAAATGTTAATATAAATATAAATGAAATAAATAATACCAATACAGAAAATAAAAAAGATAATCATGTAATTGATATACTTACAGAAGATAAATAATATCAAATATAATATAAAATTCTGAAATATCAAATCTAAAATATATTATAATATTTTATTGCTATATATTATAATATAAATGTCAAATCTGATTAACGATTTTAATAAAAAAAGAATCAACAATCTCAAAAGTTTATATAATACATATCTTTCCATTTTAAATAGAAATCAAGCGATTGAAATTAAATCTATAAATTATAAATTTTTATTCAAACAAAAAGCTACATTAATAAATGAAATTAATAAAAAATACAATCAACTTAGATTATCTTTGAAATCTGAGTTTGATAAAGAGATTCATAATATTTTAAAAGAACAATCAAAATATAATAATCTGAACTCAGTTCAATATTCAAATAAAAAAGCACTCATTATTGGTATAAATTATAACGAAACTTCCTTACAATTAAATGGATGTATAAATGATGCGAAGTTAATGGAAAGGTTTTTAAAAAATAGAAATTTTACAGAAATTAAATTACTTACAGATGAAACCGAAATTAAACCAACCAAAGATAATATATTAAAGGAAATAAAAAACATTCTTGAAAATTCAAATAAAAATGATTTAATCTTTATATTTTATAGTGGACATGGTTCTTACACAATAGATAGAAATAATGACGAGTTAGATGGATATGATGAATTATTAGTTCCGTTAGATTTTGATTATATTAAAGATGATGAACTAAAACAATTAATTAACACTTACGGAAAACAAGATACGAATATTATTGCTTTATTTGATTGTTGTAATAGCGGAACATCATTCGATTTAAGATATCAAATTCTTGATAAATTAAATTATGATGATATAACGGAAAATAAAGCAAATACAGAAACTCCATGTAATATTTTTTACATAAGTGGTTGTAGAGATGATGAATATAGTATAGAAACGAATGTCAATGACGATGTACAAGGTCTTATGACATGGGCATTTTTAGATATTATGAATAAAAATAATAAATTATCATGGCGACAACTTATTAAAAAAATGAGAGAAAATATAAAGGGACGTTCATTTCAAATACCTCAATTATCAAGTGGAAAATTATTCAATCCAGATTCAATTGTTTCAATATAATTTATTTCAAAAAATCAAAATCAACTACAACTGGAAAATGGTCTGAATGTATTTTATCGCAATATTCCTGATAACCATGATATATAAACGCATTATCTATATATTGAAATAATCCGGGTGTCATTAGAACATGGTCTATCATAGAAAAATCTTTAACTGACATAGTAGTACAATCATTATCTGAATTCCACCATTCACTATATCTATCTGCCATTTGTATTTTACTTGCCACACTTTGTAAATTATATTTACCTGAATGAATACCTGACAATCCTTTTATAATATCAAGTGTTCTAGACAATGGTTTATTTAGATTTACATCTAATATTTCATTATCATAATCATTCATATCTCCGATAACAATGATTTCATATCCATTTTGAATATAATTAAAAATAATGTTTTGTATAATTTGTCCTTGTGCTTCTCTCTGAGAACACCGTTTTGGTTCTATTGGATAAGCAATTAAATGCGCACCAATGAATGCTATTTTATTACCATAAATAGTAAATTCTGTTATATAATGTTTACTTACACCAGTAGAACCTTTATATTTTGTATTCATTCCGCATTTAGAATCGATTATTGGATAATCTAATTTATCTTCATTTCTATATAGAGATACATCAGGGGTAATTTTTGTTAGCATGCCAACATTTTGTCCTGTACCTGAGTCAGTGCCTAATTTTAAGTACGGTGTATATGAATGTGTTTTTAAACGGTGATTTATCATATTAAGTTCATAACAACTTTCTACTTCACACAAATTTATAATATCAGGTTCTAGTGTTGAAATAATATTAGAAACATCATCAAGATGTTCTATTGCCTGTGATTTATTCTTCCAGCTACATTTATTACCAGGACAATCAAAATGACTATTATGTTCTACAAATAACCATTCTACATTATACTGAACAATCCTTAATTTATTATTATTAAATTTATTATTATAATTGTTTATATTATTACATTCTTCAATAGAACTAGATAGATTAAATAAAAACCCAATAAAAAGGAAATAGTATAATATATTATACACTTTCATATAATATATTATAATTTTATTTTTTATTTTTTATATAGATTACATATTAGACATTACATATTACAAGCATATTTAAGAAAATATGTCACCTGTTTTTTGAGGCAATGCTAATGCTAATAAAACAATTGCCAATACCCAATACATAAAAAAACCATATTTATAAAATGGTATTTCCAAATATTTAAATATTATATTTAATACAAAATATATTACAAGAATTATGCCTGATAACATTAAAAGTGTTTGTTTATCCATATAATATATAACTTATATATTATTTTGTATAATTTTTCAAACATCTAATAATATATATTGTGATTCATCTTTTATTCCTATTATATAATTTAATTCACATAACTGCGGGTCAACTTGATTATATACAGAATTATATTTAGATTTTTTATGGTGTGAATAAGTTAAATTATTAAAATGATTGATATAATTATCATTGTACTTCATTAATCCTAAAAATAGGGCGTATCTATTTATAATTTTTTCATCATTTGTTATATTCAATATAATATTATAATCAGAATTAAAGTAAAGTATATCGTCTTCACCCTTAATTGAATATCCTACTGCCGGTGATTCATATATAGTTGTGTCGTTTATATTTTTTATATTCAATAAATTTGTATGTTTAATAAATAAATTTGAAATCGTGTCATCTATTTCTATATTATATATATTTTTATAATTTACAATTTCACTTATAAGTGTCCATATATACTTTTTATTATATCCATATAGTGATATATCAGAACATTCACAAAATATATAATTTGTATCTTTATATGATATATGACCCTTATATTTTGTATTTAATTTTAGTTCCTTTGATATATAATTTTCTATATAAACTTCTAGTACATTGGGTGTATCTATATTTATATCAATATCAATATCAATATCAATATCAATACAACAATATTTACGTTTAATTTCATTGTATTTTAATAAATATAATAAAAACGGTATTTCTCTCTTTTTGTTTATATTAAAAATCATAATTTTATAATTCATTTTATTTGTTAAAGATTGAGTATACTTGTTTGAAACATCGTATGTATAGTATATATCATTTTTACTAATGGTATTCATGGTATTCATGGTATTTATATTATTATTTATAGATGTTTTACTTGGTATTCCATTATATTCAATATTAGAGACCATCAATTTATCCACTACAACATTATTTGTAGTATATAAATATTCATGACAATTATCATCATCATCATCATCATCGTCATCCATATCTTCAACAATTTGATTTGAATTATTAATATTGTATTTGAGAGAATTTACATCCTTTTTTTTAACATGGTCTATGTTGAATTTCTCTCTTATATATGATTTATTATTCAATAACATTTATAATTAGTGTTTATATTATTCTTTTTTGTTTTTATTTTGTTTTCTTTTTATTGTTTCTGTAATTTTAGTTTCTCTATTATCTAAAATAAAATTAGATAAATCATCAACGATTTCTTTATTATCAGAATTTTTGAAATACTTTTCAAGACATGCAGTAATATGTTTTTTACTTAATGACGTTTTTACTTTACTTTGAGTATACATAAGTTTTCCATCATTTATATCAAAACAATCAATCTCATTTGTTTTCATAATATCAACTAATTTATCAGAAATTATTTTTTTTTTATCTTTTCTTAATTTAATTTCTCTCTGTAAATCTCTAATATCATTATCATTTTGTATCCATTCTTTAATTGTATTGACTAATACTTCTTTTGTGGTCATTATACACTAATATATTATTAATATATTATAATAAACTTTATATCGTTTGTTTTTTATCATTCAATAATTTATATTTTTTATAAAAATTTAAAGTCATTGTTATTTTATAAAATAAAATGGATTATACAAAAGATAAAATAAAAAGCGATAATTTTTATTGCGAATTGTGTAATTATTTAGCATGTGATAAATATAATTTTAATCGTCATTTATTAACTAATAAGCATAAAAAGATTGAAATGATTAAAAATAAAACAAATATTATTGAAAAAAACAACGAAATAAATAATATAAAAGAAGATAATGAAACAAATAATATAAAAGAAGATAATGAAACAAATAAAATAAAAGAAGATAATGAAACAAATAATATAAAAGAAGATAATGAAACAAATAAAATAAAAAATAATGAATTATATAAATCAAAAAAATATAAACAAAAGTGGTATCGTTGTAACTGTGGGAAAAAATATAAACATCAAACTAATCTTATTCGTCATAAAAAAACAAATTGTAAATTTATGAAAAACAAAGAATATATTGAAAATATTGAAAATATTCAACTAAACGAAGTCAAATACAAAGAATTAATTATTACATTAGTTGATGAAAATAATAAATTAAAAAATATTATTAATGAGCTTACACAATTTATACAAAAGTAATATTTATTTTTTTTTGAAAAATAGAAAATAGAAAAAATGAAAATTCCAATCTTCCCTGGCCGATCCAAAAATGGACAAGAAAAATTGTCCAAAATTCATTCGGCCGGGAAAGATAAGAAATTCAAAAAATCGCATTTTCTTAAAAAATGGTTTTGTGACCATTATGCTCTTATTTTCGTTTTTCAATAAAATATTTGTGATTGTAATTTTTTTATACTTTTATTATAAAATAATTTAGAAAATATTTATGTATAGATAATAAATGGCAAATGGTGATTATGATTTTGAGCAAAAAAGTGATACATTAAAATATTATTGTAAACAATGTGACCATTACTCGTATAGAAAATATAATTTTGAACGACATCTTTTATCAGCAAAACACAAAAGGTTTAAAACAGATTATAAAATTGAGCATATAGAAGTAAATGGAGTAAGTAAAAAAATAATTATAAAAAGTGAGAAATTTGAGTGTAAATGTGGAAAAAAATACAATCATCAAACGAATTTAATAAGACATAAAAAAACAAATTGTAAATTAAAAGAAAACTCAGAAACAATCGAAAAAAATCAAATCGTAAATTTTATTGAAAATAATGAAACAAATCAAATTATAGAAAAGAAAGATACGAATGATATAACTTATAAAGAAATTATTATGACTTTAATTAATGAAAATAAAGAAATGAGAAAAACAATTAGTGAATTAGTCCCAAAAGTTGGTAATACTACAAATAATACAACAAACATTACAAATAATGCGAATTTCAATCTTAATATATTTTTAAACGAGCAATGTAAAGACGCTCTTAATATAGACGATTTTATAAAAAATATAGAAGTATCATTATCTGATTTATTATTAACAAAAGATAAAGGTCTAATAGAAGGTATTTCAAATATATTTATAGAAAATATGAATAAATTATCTCTCTATGAAAGACCTTTACATTGTACAGATTTAAAGAGAGAAACACTTTATATAAAACAAGATGAATGGAAAAAAGATAAAGATAATACGATTGTAAAAAATGCTATAAAACGCGTATCTCAGATTCAAACAAAAAATGTAAATAAATGGAGTGAACAAAACCCAGAATTTTTAAAGAAACCCGAAAAACAGGATGAATTTATAAAATTAGTAAAAAACGTATCAGATGATATAGATGATAAACAAGATAAAATAATTAAAAAATTATGTAAAAATGTTTATATAAACAATAAAATCATAAATGAAATTGAAAATGAAAATGAATAAATAATTTTAGTCATACTACATAATACATAAAATTATTTATTTTTATTTTTAAATTGGTCAACTAATTTTTCATACGCACTCAATATAGTATGTACTTCATGTGTATCAAATAAAGATAAAATACTTGCTTTATTCCAATCAGCCCAAAAAATTGTTTTATTAGCCCGAACTTTAAAAAATACAATTTTTGTTATGTTTCTATTAATATTATTATCAGTCATAGATTTTTTTAAAATAAATTCATAATCATATGTTCTATCTTGAGGCAATAAATGTATTTTTTCAAACCGTTTCAACGGATTTATAAGGACATTTGGTGTTCCTATATAAAAACCATTTGTATATCCACCAGCATCATTTAAACAACTTGTGTAAAACGATTGATTTGTATAAGCATTTTCAACATCATTTATATTAATATTATTTGCTATATAATAATCTGGACCACATACAATCGCAACATCATAATTATTTACATTTTTTTCTAAAAATAAACCAACTCTATATTCTGAATACATCTGACGTAAAGCATTGTTGATTTTTTCATCTGTATCATAATCTGAATTTTTATTAAAGCATAGATTCACACTTTGTTTTAAAAAATATAACTCATTATCTAATATGTCTTGATAATATTCTTCATAAATATCATATGGAATAATATTTACATCTTTTTGATTGATTATTTGATTATCAATTAATTTGTCTTTTATGTTGAGATTAAAAACATATATCGTTAATTCATATTTATCCTTTAAAACATTTATAATATTTTTTTGAATACTTTCATACGTATATTTAATCGATCGTGGTATAACCCCAAATAAACATAGTACGATTCGTTTCATAATAACTATTATGTAATAATTATTATAATTATTGTTTATATTAATTATATTTATTTATATTTATTTATATTTACATTATCATATTCAAATTTTTTTCAAATATCATTTCAAGTGTGTTTTCAAATTTATCTACATTAATATTTTCTGTATTGATTTTGGGTTTATTTATAACCATATTATAAAAATCTTTATTATTTGAGAGAACCATTACTTTGTTTAAAAAATATTTATCATAATTAATAAATGAATATTCACTAATATAATCAGATATATTTGGAGCGCCATCATATATAGGTATTGATTTTGCTAAAAAAATATTAAAAATTTTTTCAGTTATGTAATTATTTGTTTTTGAATTTTCAAAACAAATTATAAATTTATATTGATTTAATACTCTTAATAATTCTATACTATTATAACAACTCTTATTTAATATATAATGGTTATATCCAGATATATGTTCAACATTTCCAACCTTTGACAATAATCGAATTATATTAATTTTATTTGGGTTTAACCAATTTTTTGAAATTGCTAAGCAAAACCGTTTATGTTCAAATGGCGTGTTTAATATATTTTTATATGCTTCTATACTTTCAAGATAATTATACTGTTTAATAAAACATAACGGTATTGGTATACTGTTATGTAATGTTTGGGCAATGTCATTGTAATAATATAAGTGTATTTTTTTATTATTATATCGATTAAATTTATTGAAATGTTTATAATGATTCCTTCCTACACTTAAATTTTCAACAGTTATGAATATATTAAATTCATTGTTTCTAATTAAATGATTATTTTCATGTTGTATTCCAATTATACATATATCCGCTTTTTCATTTTCATTTACTAATTCATATTTATATTTGCGAGGGAAAAATAAAGACATAGCTTGATTAAATTCTATATGACTATAATGAGAAGGTTTACTTTTTATAAAATGTTCATTTCCTAAAATACGCACTTTTAATAATCTTGTCATTAATTAAATTAATTGTATTTACATTGTAATTTTTATTTATATTTTAATTTTTATTTACATTTTAATTTTTATTTATATTTTAATTTTTATTTATATTTATACATCAGTAATTATCATATTCAATTCGACAAAATATTATTATCTATCAATCTACTAATAAGTAACGCTTTTTTACCACTAACATTTAGTTTATTTTCTTTTAATATAGCTTTTAATTCTTCAATTTTATAACTATTCCAATTTGAATACATCCAATTTTCATTTATAATTTCGTTACTTTTGATACGTTTAGTGCGTTTGTTATTCTTTTCTTTATCATGAATATTAAGTTCTTTATTTTCATTTTTGCTTTTGTTATAATTATAATGCTTTCTACAATAATGACCTAACGGAGTGATATATATATGATTACCATTTGTATCAATCTCATTATAATTACACTTTTCTTCTTTACATTTTATTTTAAATGAAAAAGAAGTAGGCGTATTAATTGAATTTGAACGAAAAACACCATTTATATCTAAAGGTAAAGGTAATAGATTATCATATACTGCTCTACAATATGGACATCTTATTTGGTTTACATTTAATTTTACATTTAAAGAAGAAAAGGATATATTTTTTTTCTTACTATTTAATACTTCATGAAATAGATAATAATAATTGAATTTATGGTCACATGGTAATGTGATACATGTACCATCTAAGGGTAGATTAGATATTAAACAACTATTTTTCGAATCAGATATATTATCTTCTGTATTATCATCATTATTCAGCTCATCATAAAAATTAAAACTAATATCACTAATATAGTAAGCCATAAATGTATAATTATCATTAAATAACAATAAATCTTTAAATAATATAATTAATATAAATAATCTAAAAATATAATATTTTACGATTTATTGTCAAAATTGTAAAATATTATGTTTAGCTTTAATATAATATGAGTAAAAAAGAATGGGGACCCGCATGTTGGTATTTATTTCATGGATTAGCATCAAAAGTAAAAGATGAAGAATTTCATAATATAAAGAATAATCTTTGGTCTCAAATAGAAGGCGTTTGTTTTAATTTACCATGTCCTGAATGTAAATTACACGCTACAGAATTGATACAAAAATCAAAAAAGGATGTAATATTAGCATCTAAACGAAACTTAGAAATGTTTTTATTTGATTTTCATAATTTAGTAAACAAAAGAAATGGTTCTCGACTAATGACGGTTGAAGAATACGATAATTTATATAAAAAAGCGAATTTAATGGCAATAATTAATAATTTTATTGCTAAATTTTTATCAAGTACGAAAAATAGTAAGTTGATGACAGATGTAATGCATAGACAATTTTTCACATCAAGTTTTATTAATTGGATTAATTCAAATATAAGTAAGTTTAATTTGAAGTAATTTAGATATGATGATTTTAGATTACAATAATTACAACAATTACAATGTTTTGATTAATTCGCCGTTTTTATAAACAGAACATTTAAACGTTTGTTTTTTTGGTCTAGAACAATATGTTTTATTAGAAACAACTTCATCAAAATAAAGCAATGAATCAAATCCAGCCGAATGAAATAAAATATACCACATAGAACCAAATAACAATCCTGTTAGTAATCCGATGATAACACCTGCGATAGTAGTACATTTATTCATAATTTTACTTACCGCATCAATTACAAATATGGAAAGTAATGCTACTATAATCACATAATTCATCTGATTCGTTGTTTTCATTGGTAAAATTAAATATGCGATAGTAAAAGCGATTAATACACTATTTAATGAAGGAACATTATATTGATTCATATTAAATGGTAAATTAAATAAACTACATGAAGCTCCACTATCTACATCACGCTCATTTTTAATAACATTTAATAAAAACACATTTATCACAGAAGTGATTAATATGCCTGCTAAATATATCATACCTTTAAGGTCTTGATTGAAAATCGAAATCATTACCATAAAAAATATCAATAATAATGGTATCAGTGCTGATATAAATTGGAAAATATTTGTTATTGTAAGTTCAATTGCCATCTTATATATAAACTATATATGTTTATTTCAAAATATAGATTATAATTTATAATTTATAATTTATAATTTATAATATAGTACCTATCATAGGTATTGAGTCTGGAATAAGATTAGGTAATGAATCCAAAGCAATTTCTAACCACACTTGTAATGTATTGAATAAATAAAATGCTACAACAGGTATAACATGATGTTGTTCATATTTTTCAAATAAATAACTTAATGTTAATATTATCAGTAAATATATTATTGTTTTTTTTTCCTGTTTGATAAATAAAATAATGATAAGAGTCGTTAAGATAATAGGAGAAATTTTCGATAAAAATATTAAAAATCCATTGAACGTAGTACGTTTCACCATTTGATATATAAATTATACCGATTTTATTCAAAAACAAGTGGTATAACTTCCTTAATATGATTAACTTGATGAAATTTAATATTTTCTAAAAATTCTTTATCCTTATATTTTTCATAAAAATCATTAAAATCTTTTTGATTTTCACAAGGGTAAATAAATGTATCTACTCCAGCTCTAATACCGCCTAAAATTTTCAATTCTAAACCTCCAATTGCGGTAACATTTCCTTGTAAACATACTTCTCCTGTAATTGCTATATTATTTTTAATTTTTTTATTGGATAATAAACTATATATTACCATTGTAATTGCTGTACCAGCGGATGGTCCATCTTTTGGAACTGCTCCTTCTGGACAATGTACATGTATTCCCTGTAATTTTGTTTTTTCAAATAGTTTAATTAATTCTTCCATTTTTTGTTCTTCTAATAATGTCCAAGCTAAAGTTTTTGCTACGTTCATACTTTCTTTCATGACATCGCCCTGCATACCTGTTAATTTTAATTCTAAAAATGTATTGGAAGGGAAAAAATTACATTGAATTGGTAATATACCACCTCTGCCTGCTGCGTTTGCCCAAAGACCCGTAATGATTCCAACAGATGATTCAGAATGAATTTTTTTATTTATAATTTCATGTCTATTTTTTAAGTAAACATGTTTAACATCTTCAAATGAAATATGAATAGGTAATTCATAATCTTTATTTTCTTTTAATATCGATAAATTTATTTCTCCAATAA
>Ga0255144_1000131_pt1 | contig 31572 bp, 55 predicted proteins | sample Atl_Cont_RepA_8h_FD_183633 | JGI IMG/M metagenome (GOLD analysis project Ga0255144, IMG submission 183633) | Freshwater microbial communities from Altamaha River, Georgia, United States - Atl_Cont_RepA_8h | ecosystem: Environmental > Aquatic > Freshwater > River | place: USA: Georgia | collected...
GGCGTACCAGAAAAAACAGTAAGATTGTTTGCGATATTCCATGATGAACCATCGGAAGTTGCATATAATCCGATTTTATTTGTTTCCGTTTGAATCAAGAGTGGATTATTAGTTCTTGTTGCGCTGCCGGCATGGTTATATGATACTAGGCGTTTGCCTGCTGCCCACGGCGCCCTGAAGTTGACCCAAAATTCTATAGTAAAATTTGCTGTTCCAAAGTTTATAGTACTCCTTCCCGGCTTGACTTGTGCATAGCCTCCGTCGCCAAATCTCAAACTCGCGTTTCCATTTTTCTTAACTGAAGAATCAATTAATGTTTGATTTGAGCCTAATGGAGTAGCAGGGAAACTAAACACATTTTTACCTGTCACATCAATCGCGGCGCCATTTGTAAAATTCAATAATAAGCTTGTCTGTGCAGTTGCTGTAGCCATGCTCGTCGGAGGCGTAAATGCTCCATTAAACATCGCAACACCTTTGGTTATTCTAAAATCGCTAATATATCCATCAATCGCTCCACGAGATAGATCCGCACCACGACCGATTATCAAATTATTTTGCTGTGTTAAAACCGGAAGATTTGTTGTTGTTGTGCCGGCGATCACGCCGTTAATATAAAGTCTCATGGTGTTGCTACTTCTTTCAACAGCGACATGCGTCCATTGATCACCCGGAACTTCTATCGATGATTCAAACGTACGCGCTGTAGAAGTTCCAAAACCTAAACGCCTATTATAAGATATATAAAAATTACGATTTGCTCTAGTGTCTAATCTAGATAATAATGGTGGATCATACTCTGGCAAATCTGCGCCGGCCGTGTATGTATAGACCCAACAGTCAATAGTGAAATCATCTGAACCTAAAACTAACGCCGTTGAAGACGAAACTGTTAGATAAGTTGCATTTGCTAAACACATAGAACCGCCTGTGGAAGACGTGTATAATGAAAATTTATATGGACTCCCAGGAGAAATAGAAAACTTAGAACCAGTGCCTTGGTCTGCTCTATTACCAACCATGTTGTCAGGAGTGTAATTATTCACACTATTATCTACAACTCTACTATTTTGATGCTGGAAAGTTAAAAGTGCAGTAGTTGCTGACGACGCAGTTACTGGTGCAGTCGGAGGCGTGAAATTTGAGTTATATAAAACAGTATTTGAAATTCTCAAATCAGACATTGCGCCCTGAAACTGCCCAGAGCCGTTAACTTTGCTTAGACCTATGTATAATGGAGACCTGGAACCTAAATCATTAGGATTACCCGGTCCTCTGTCTGCTACTCCATCTAAAATTCCGTTGATATAAATTTTTGCAGTACCGGTTATAATTGAGCGATCATATGTGACTGCAATATGTGTCCAGGTGTTTAGTGCAATTTCTGATGAAGAACGTGCATCAACCGCGAGAGTGTTTGTAGTACCAACTACTTGCATGTATAATTTATTACTTGTCGTGTTTACGCTAGCTGCATATATACCAATTCGAGTTCCTGTATTCGTGTTTATAGTATTATCAGTATTATCTATTAATGTATTAGCAACGCTAGTTTCTCTGAAAATCCAACACTCATAAGTGAATGTTGCGGTTGAATTATGCATGAAACTGAATTGCGGATACCTAACGCCGACGGGTGTGTTGCCAAAAGAAACTAAAGAATTGGACCCATCAAAAGAGGCACACCACCCTTGTTTGCCAAATGGACTAAAAGAACTTTGACCCCACAAATTACTAGAAGCAGTTACTGTTAAATTATTTGGTGAAGAATCAATATACGTGTTATTTAGCGTAGCAGTAGTACCAACTTCCCCATCAAAGAATACTGAAAAAGATGTTAATTCATTGCCGGTTGATACCTCTATTGGTCCTGGAGGCGTGTAAGAACTTAGTAGTAATATTCTACCAGAAGAAGCAGTAGTCAATTTTAACGCGAGCATTTTATAGATCCTTTGGGCATAATAGGTATATGTTGTAATATTTATCAAATCGGGGGCGTTTAATGCCCCGATTTATTTCGCGTTTTTATTAAAAAACTTAGAACGTATATGTCGCTGGAATTGAGAATCTCAAGTTAAAGATTCTTACTAATTGGCCCGCTGTTATATTCACGTTTGAAATGACGAGGTCATCACTGCCGCCGATTGGACCTACAGAACCTACTATTTGATGCCATAATAATCCATTGTCAAAGGTATTTGAACTTGCTGCAGCTGATGATAATAAAAACCAGGTGGCAGTGCCGCTCATGGTTGCTGTGACATACGCGGACGTTATTACTGATGGCGTGCCATAAAATGATATGTCTGAAGGAGCAAAGGTTACACCACCGTTATCATTGCGGAAAGTGCATAAAACTGTAGAAGTGTATGATGCAAATGACGTAACGGTCGAAATAGAGGTTGGCATAACACCGCTATGGATAGTTATTCTGCCAATTGGATAGAGTGTTGAGCCGGAACCTATCTGCCTCTGAAATATAGCCTGAGACGTGCCTGTGGTAATAGCTGCTGAAGTTGTTAATTCAAATATTCTTTTAGCACTTGAATATATGTCGCCGGCCGCAAATGCTGGACTTAAATATATTGTTCCCATTTATCCACCTCACGCTATAGTAATACCGATATCAACAGGCTGTATTGCTGATGCGGTAGTGAAATTGACTGAAGAAAAACGAACTACGCCAGTTCCGGCGCTGCTTGACACGTCCGCTATTATGAATTTTGTGGTGGCTATAGTTGATGAACCTATTTGTGGCGTAACTGCCTGAAGCCCGCCATTATTATTTCCATAATATACATCAGAAATAGCTGTTCCAGCAACAGTACTAATACCCCATAAAATACACCATGTGGCAGTTCCTGCCCTGTAAGGAGTAAAAGCTTTTGGCAACGTAGATGCATATACCACTAAAGAGTTCTGAAGACTCCAGATTGTATTAGTTCCGTGCCACAAGCATGCTGATGAGTTCGCGTTATATTGTGTCCAATTGTTTATTACAGTCTGAGGAGTTGGTTGTGTTCCGGAATATACAGTAATAGATCCGCAAAGACCTAGTCTAATACCCCTTTCAGCAAAAACTCTTTTAATATTCGGATGATAAAGAAGAGACATTTTAAATATACTCCTATAACTTGTTAATTATCATGGTATTACGCCGATGATGATTTTAGAGAAATTTGTATTTCATTTGGTGTACTATCATAGGTTGCGAAGAATGACGCAACCACTGAGCTTCCTGACTCTACTATTGATGATAATGACAGCGGTATAATATCAGCGACATTCTCAGATGGTGAAAATAACGTTTTAACTGAACTCACGCCAGTTGCTTGTAGAGAATCTGCGCTAACATCCAATTGTGAAATTAGTCCAGATAAGAATGTATTCGTGTCAATCTGTCCAATCACAAATACTTCTAAATCAGATATAGCGCTTCCCTCTAGCGTCAAGTCAGGCAGTCCTGATTCCAACAGAATTTTCCCGGCAGCGGCAGTTGTTAATTTTAACGCTAACATATTTTTATCTCTGAATTAGATTATGAAAAATTCAATCCAGAAATAAACCCAAACCAAGATGTTCCACTATTATAAGTAATTAGCGTAATAATATCAACACGTGTCGCAGTCGTTGATAGCGTTGGTGCAGTGCCATTTCCCCATTTAACAGTATTTGGCCAAGTTATTGTCTTACTTCCGCCACCAGCTTGTTCAATGAACATATTTAAGGCTGACACTTTTGGTGCAGGCGGAACATTAATAAAACTTAAGTTGGTAATACTTGTGCCCAATGATAATAAAACAGTAGTACCTGAAGAAAGATCTAATGTAGTTGATGCTGAACTGCCTACAGAAAAATATGTCTCCGTATAAGTTTTAATTTCTGCTGAGCCGCCTAGCACGAGATTTGTGACTGTCATAGTGCCAGTAGCTACATCTCCTTCTTTTAACATATATTGAGATAATGTAGGAATATCTCCGGCTGTTAATGTGGTTCCAGCTGTCACTCGGCCTTTTGCGTCCACTGTAACTTTAGTGTATGTGCCTGTGTTTACACCAGAATTGGCCAATGTCAATGAAATTGCTGTAGCACCAGAACCAGTGGCATCACCAGACACAGTAATTGATTGGTTGCCAGTCAGATATGTGTTAGTATCAAGAGACCAAGTATTGGCTGCTGTTTTCTTTAAAATACCTGATGAGCCAGATAATCCACCAATTGCAGTAAGATCGGCATCAAGAGGTTGATAAGTATCAGACAGGGATGGAATATCGCTTGCGGATAATGTTGTTGCTGAAGTTACTCGGCCTTTTGCGTCTACAGTGACTTTAGTATATGTTCCAGCAGACACGCCAGAATTGTTAAGAGATAATGTTAAGGTGCCTGATGAAGTAATTGGGCCGCCAGTAACTGTGATATCTGATGAGGTAGCATTAATGGAAGTTACTGAGCCTGATCCACCTCCTCCACCAGCAACTTCAACCCATGCTGAACCATTATAAACTACGATTGCTTGATTGTCCGTCCTGTAAAACAATTCGCCAACATTAGGATTTGAAGGATTTACAGTTCCTGAGGCCAGGACTAAATTTGTTGCGGTGGAACCTTCCACCAGATTAAGGCCGTCGACTAACATAATTGAATTCCCCTAAGGTTAAATTAGGTAAAAGGTACCTGTTATTTATTAGAACAACAAAATAATACAAATTAAATGCCATTTTCGAAAATGGCATTTAATGTCAAGTTTTATCTTAAATGCAATATTATTTAAAATTATCTTGTTAAGAAAACTGGCAATTCACTTGGCGACGATGATTCTGGTGAAAATAGTGTCAGTACTGCTGATTGGCCATCAGCAGGAAGAGATGACGCCATAACATCTATTGAGCTTGTTATAACACTATCTGGAGAAAATAAAGTCAATACTGCATTTTCACCACTAGCTGGGATAGACGTCATAGTGATGTCTAAATTATTCACTATTTCGTCTGGCATAATTAATGTTAATGGTGTATTTGAGCTCGTTGTATCTGACCATGAAGCTATCATCTTAACATCTAAAGGTGAAGTAAATTTCGCGAAAAATGAATTTTCGCCAACTTGGTCAAACATAAATATATCTAGATCATTTATGGAGTTTCCTTCTAAAGTTAAAGGCTCCAAAGGCTCAACTTCGGAATCAGGAACATTATAATCACCTGTATATAAACAAGAATTTTTTAGCAATTTTGTAGAATCTAGTCTACCGTTTAATCCCAATCTATTACCACCAACCTGCTTATAAAAATTTCCAAAGTGCCATGACGAATTTAAAAAATTCGTAGTAACATCTAAAATTGTTGCAAAAACAGTTCCATTTAGGAATGCCCTAAAAATATTTCCGCTTCGTGTAACAGCAAGATTATTCCAAATGTTCGGTGGAGCTGAGTTACTGCTTAATACTGACGTTAACGCGCCATTATTTCTAACTGAAAATTTTGGCCTAAGACTTCCACTAACAGTTTCTAAGCTCACTGACATGTCACTAGCATCAGCTAAAGCGCTGGTTGGATCTGAAGTCATGCAAAAAATATACTGTGTCTGTGTGCCAACGGAACCAGCATGTTTAAACCAAGTTTCAAATGTGAAATCTGCGATTTCTAATGGTTTAACTATTCCTTTTTCAAAATAAATTCCAGATGATGAATCTGGATTATAAAAAGATGATAAACCCTTTTTATAATCGGTTGTTGTTATGGTCGCTGAGCCAATTAAATTAACAGGATAATTATAAGCAGAAGTGTCAAAAATATTAGGAAATTCTTCGTACTCTAATCTAATTATCAGCTCTGGTTTATAAAATCTATCTTTTTGTGCATTATAATTTTGTGTGATTTCAGCTAGCGCAAGTGATCTGTTATACACGCGCATTAGGCCAACATCTAAAATAGAATTAATAGTTCTTGAGCCAAATTGAATATTTGAAATATCGGAGAAATCATTTCCAGTACCCCACAACGTCGCATTTTTATATCCTGAAACGACGCCGCTATTTCTTGAAAGAACAATATGATCCCAAACATTTGGTAGACCAGTTGGTGCATTTGAAGAAATCGTAGCAGGTAGCATCAGATTAGTTGAAGAATATGAATATATACAATTTGAGTTTTCATCAGATTTTAACCACATTTCTATAGTAAAATCGCCAGTTGTCTCGATATCAATATTTTCAGCAATTACGTATGTTGATGTGCCATCTGATTCAGAACATGAAAATGAAAATGCATTTGAAGTGGCGTGAACAAAATTATGACCGCCGCCGATGGACATTTCTGTCTGGTCATTAACAATATTTAATGCTACGCCTGGCTCATTTCTATCGTATGAGAATGAATTTGACGGGTCATAATACAGAAGTAAATTTCTAGGAATAATATCTTCCTGATTAATATTTTCTGAAAATGCTAGTGCCGGCAAATTAAAATCTTCAGTGTATTTTGCAAAATTTGAAATTCTCAATTCATCGATATAACCATTGAATGAAACATTACTCGCAGTATATGCCCCAACATACAGAGTAGATGTCGCACTTGAAAATCTATTACCAGACCCTGTTGGGATATATTTTTTACCATTGATAAAAAATGAATGAGAAGAGTTTTTCCTCTGAATTGCAAGATGGTACCATGAATTAGCTGAAAAGTTTGTAGCAGTTGTATAATTTCCATCAGAATGATAAGAAAGCGTAGCTGAACTTGATGTTATTGATATTGTGAATCCCGTGACAGACGTCAAATCTTGGGAAATTATCGTGTTAACAGAGCCAGTATTAAATGATCTTGGATATATCCATGCTTCAATGGTGAAATCTGAATTTAAGACATTTTGATTAGGCGTGGTTTTAATTCCGGAGCCACCTGCTACAGATAGACCTCCGGAACCAAATGCCGCGGCATTTGACACTATAGTAGCAGAACTCGCCGGAGAACCTACACTATGATATGTCCAATTTGATTGCATTTCATCAATGAATTGCATTGATGATGTATCATCAAAATGCAATAAATGCAGAGGCAATATTGGCGGTTCAACTGATGTTTGCCGAAATGGAGTAAAATCATCATAATATCTGGCTATTCCACGTGTTATTCTAATATCGTCAAAGACTCCAAGGCTTGGCTTATTATTATTAGAAATTGTTGCAACTCGCAAAGAAGTTGACGGAGGATTAATTAGGCCATCAAAAAACCCGGTAAATGAGCTAATTTTTTTACCATTCACGAATCCCTGAATCATGTCATTACGCCTGACGATTGCCCAGTGATACCAACCTAATGCTGAAAATGATGAATGTTCAGCATTATCTTTTTTTGCTTCAAATGACGTGACGTTAGAACCATCAGAAATTGAAAATGCTAACTGAGACGGGTCAGAGCCTTGAGAAACTAACCAGCTCGATGTTGCTGTGGTGTCTGTCCATATTCCAACTAAAGCACCACCACTTGACAATCTAAATGGACTCCACCAGCCCTCTATAGTAAAATTTTTATCAGCTAAATCTAATACTTTACTTTCATCTTGTAGAGCTAATAGTTGTGTGCCAGCTATAACAGGCAATTTTCTTTTAGGAACAACGAAATTTGATGTATAAACTTCTACGCCATTTACTACTCTAAAATTAGAAAGATAGCCACGCAAAGATAATGTTGGTGAATTGCCACCAATTATGAAATAATGATTATTTGCTGATAAGAGTGTGCCAGTTGAAGTTTGTGCTGAAAGAACCCCATTAATAAAAATCTTGACATACGGCGCCGCTGGTTTCCTAATAATTGCCACATGTGACCATGCATTGTTTTGCAAAGACCCCGCTGGCGTAGTTAATCTAAGCGTACTAGATACTGATGTATCTTCTGAATAAATTAGAGAATCTCCAGCTGCGGAAATTGAGCAATAATGTTTATTATTCTGAGAATTATAATAATTCAGAAATATTACATTTTCATAAACAAAATCTGTTTTCTTAGGATGTACCCAAAACTCATAAGTTACGGTATCCTGATTTGTTATTGAAATTGCTGAATAGCCTGTAATTAAATATTCACCATTTCCATCAAAATACACGGATGATCCCAAATTTGACGTAAATGGTCCAAAATCATAAACTGGTGGTGAACCGTAGGCTGTTAATGTAGTATTAGAACTTCTATCAATAAAAGCGGTTGCAGATATACCAACACTAACATACGCACCTTCAGCGCGTGTTAATGCTGCCTTAGTTTGTGAATTATTCTGATCATTTGTAAATCTTGTCGCATTAGTTAATTGCATGCTGTTTGAAGTTACAATTTTTTCTGTCAACTCAGTAATTGATGTCTGCCCAGCATCACCCTCAAATTTAAAATGCAGAGAATTTTTATATAAGAAAAGATCTGGATCTGTAGAAGATATCGTCTCTGGTCCGCTCAATGGCGGAATTTCAACAGTAAATGACGGGATAGAAAATGAAGCTGGCACTGTTTCAGTATTTTTTTGATGCAATACTAATGAATTTGACATCTGATTATCAGTATCAAACTCTATATCAGCACTAATTAAAGGGTCGTTGCTGCTAAAGATTGTGGAAAACTGATCGTTCTGTCCTGAGAAAACTGGCGGAATAATTATATTATTCGTAGTATTAGGAATAAAGTGATTACCTGCTTGATTCTTTAGAAAAACTATAGGAGAGATTTTTAAATTATCTAAACTTAAAAATTCATCTGAACTTTCTATATTAAACTGATTTGGTATATTTTTGAAATTATTTAAACTCACAAATTGGTCAGAGCTTTCTATATTAAAGCTTACCGGCAAATTGACTAAATTTTCCAATCCCAGAAATACAGGAATTTCAATTTTGTCGAATGATTGAAACTCTGAAATTGATTTTTTATTATTATCGGCAATGAATGTAAAAATTTCTTCTTTGACCGTAGAAATTGGAATAACGCGCGTTTGATTAATATCTATTGCGCAAAATAATTCAGTTTTTTCCAATTTTATAGGTAAAGGATTGAGCGCATCTACAATAACAAATGTTGATAATTCAGTTTTCTCAAAAGATGTAGGAATTGGTTTTAGATAATCGTTAGTAACAAATGTTGATAATTCAGTTTTCTCAAAAGATGTAGGAATTGGTTTTAGATAATCATTTGATAGAAAAGTCAATAGTTCACTTTTTTGGAAAGATGTAGGAATTGGTTTTAGATAATCATTTGATAGAAAAGTTAATAGTTCACTTTTTTGGAAAGAAACTGGTACGGGCTTCTGATAATCTTCAGCAAGAAATGTTAATATTTCATTTTTATCTAAATTTAACGGTACTTGGTTATAATAATCGACATCTAAAAATGTGAATATCTCAGATGCCGTAAATGTTACCGGAATATCTAGAAAAACATCAGTTGTTGTAAAATTCTCCGGTCCCCAAAGTGGAGCCTTTGAGGGCCGCCAAATCAGAATGACCGGGCGCATATCTTATATTGTCCATACCTGTGGAAAATTCAAGAAAATTCCGGCGCAATTATACCTTTGACCAGCAACAATGTTAGTAGTTAAAATCTGCATATCCGCGGTGGTATATAATTGCCCAACAGTTCCTATCATTGCGCCTCTACGATAATGCGCATATGGCGCAGCCCCAGTGTAATTATATGCGTTCATCGCATTTGTGAAATTTCCATAAATGAAAGAATCTGATGTAACTGTTCCAACTAGAGGACTAATTGTTGGTTGTCCACCAAATCCGCCGCCAAAGAATGTTGCGGTATATGACATTGCGACAGTTCCGGTAGCTGCCACATTAAATTGAAATGTTGCGCTATCTCCTGAAACCGATGAAGTTGTTAGTGTTGCGACAGTGCCAGTTACTGCCGTGTATGCGTCCGGCGTACCAAATAAAATCGGTTCATTGAATAACTTAGTGTTAGTCAATAAAGATGAAGAAACAACCCATGTGCTAGTCGCAACAGTTTGTTTATGCAACGCAGTTTGTTCACGATAATTCACTGCCGCGAACCATGTAGCTTGTCCAGATCTTTCGGCTGGAACAAAATTTAAATGCCTTCCGCAAACGTATCTATGGGAATCAGTCGCATCAATAAATCCCAAAGATAAGACGCTCGAACTATAACCATAAAATTTAAATGATATTAATAAATCACTTTCTCTTGAAGCCAAATCTTTAAACTCGTCAACACCAGGCACTGTTCCTTTATAAATGTTTAATACGCTGTGAATCGTACTTGTTCCAGCTGGGCCCCCAAATATGGCAGATGATGCTGTTGTATCCCATAAACCATAGCCACGATGATTATTATTTTGAGGATCTGGCTGGACATCCCATGCTTTTCCGGCGCCCATGAAATATGCTGCATTTTTAGAAAATTTAATTGTTGCCATAATTTTTCTCTCTTATATAATAGACAAATTAAACCAGCATATAATCGCTTGGCCTGTGGTAACAGTGCTTGTTGAAACAGTTAATAGGCTATTTGTTCCTGGAATTCCAACAGAATCAGAAATCGTAACTACGCTATTATCTGTTGGATCATTGCCGCCAGCTTTTATTAAAAACCAATTTGGTGTGCCCGATTTAGTAGCTGAAAAAAGCACAGTGTTGAAATATATTTTATCATCACGAACATCTCCTCGTGTAGCATTATCATCGATGGTGATGTTGGAATCAAAAGCTTGGGAATAAAGATAATCATCAAGTATTGGGTTACCGCCGGGACTATAGGTTTCAAACGTGCTATCAATTGCATTTGCTGGGTATGGCACTACAGAACTATCATAAAGATATATGGTTTTACCGGTACCAAAAGGTGCATATGTTGAGTTGTTTACATCATTATCTCTATCACGCGTATGTTTGTGCGTCAAATTATAATATAAAGCATCTTTTATGAGATACTCGTTGAACAAAATAGCCATTCTAGATCTCCGAAATTCTAGGAAATTATCCTGCTTGTAGTAATCTATTTATATATTCTGCTGAACAAATAATAATTCTAAAAATATCAATTCAGTATTAAGCAAATCTCAATATAATCTGATTAAAATCATCTTAGAAAATAAAAAGCTGCCCTAATTGGGCAGCTTAAGCTAATTACGTTTTGTAATTATTGAAATTTATTCTGCGGCTGTAGTAGCATCGCCTTCTGATTTAACAGTTGAAATAATTTCTGTTGACAGTTGACGTAGAGCAGCTTCAAGCTTTGCGACTTCCAAACGCGCAACAGCCAGTTCATTGCTCCAGGTTTGATAAAATGAAATCAACGTCCTGGCTGCTGGGGTTAGCTTGTCAATTTCATAATCGGTACCATCAATCATTACGGTTGGAACTTTTTGTTCTTGTGTCATATACTTCTCCTATGTATTATGATATGGGATACGGGGACAAGATATTTATTAAATAGAATTTTCAACTTTTCATCAAGTCTAATAAACTTTTTGATGATTTAATTTTTTCTTCTCTGGCTTGTTCTGGGGATAGCTTCTTAAGGCCACCATTTAAAAGTGAAGTCACACGTAAAGTTTTTGCATCCCAGCCCAGCGTAACGGTTTTGCCAACAGTTGGCGCATTCCGCGCTTTTGCGACTTGGATTACATATTCACCGGCATCTCTCATTAAATTATCTTGAATGATTGCCAATAAAAAGTCTGCAGTATTAACCTTCGAAATACCACCTTGAATATGACCTTGATTAATTTCTTCGGCGTCAAGAGCAGCTCTGCCCATCTGTGAAGCTGATAACACCGCACAATTGAATTCGGCACCAAGCGCCCGTGCTTCTTCAGTCAAATACTTGTCTTTGATAAAGAGATTATCTGCAGCGACTTTATTATTGGTAGCCATGATGTCAAGATAATCAATGATGATGACATCCGGATCCCAGCCAGCTTCAAGCTGTAACTGCTTTACGTATGCTCGAATTTGATTTGCGGATGTTACGCTTTCTGGCATTCTTTTGATTTGGAGTTTACCATAACTTTCCCGCCGCTTTTCAATTTCAGCAATGACCATCTGTTTATTGGATTGCAACTTGAACTGCTCAATTCCAGTGATCATCGAGTCAAAACGTTTCGCAACAATTTTGTCTGCCAACTCAAGCGTGATATACACAACATTTAATCCTTGAGCTACCAGATAAGCACCAATATTTGCCAAGAATATTGACTTGCCAACGCCAGAGTTTGCCATAAAGAGAATAATTTCTTGCCGCATCAACCCACCGTTAATAACATCATCAAGTTCAGTCAGTCCAGTCGACATAGGTTTAAAAGCAGATTCTGCTTCGGCCATCCGCTTTTCAGGATCCGCGAAATAATCTACGCCAAGATCCTTGGTCAATCCAAGAGATACTGCTTCTTTTATCAATTTTTCAATTGCGCCAGTATCTTGTTTTTCGAGTAATTCTACAGATTTAATGATTGCGGAGGTGATAGCTTGGTTGCGACATAGAGTTTCGACTTCAGCCGCAACATAATCAAGTTCGGCTTTTTGTACTTGGAGACTTTCGAGCTCAACTGAAGTTTCAGCCTTGATTGCTTTGATGGATGGCAATCCTTTGTGCTTGCTGAAAAATTCTTGCATGAACCTAACGGCTTTACGCACGCTTGGATCAAAATAATCAGGCTTTATGATTGAATGGCAGATGGCAAATAATTCTGGATTACTTGCAAGACAGCTTACTAAATGTTGTTGTTTATTTGGTTCCATTTGGCGATATGATATTTAATTTTAATCGTAATAATGCTTCTGTGGTAGATGGTGGAATACTTTTCATGATATTATATACAACCCATGGAGCTCCGGTTTTTATTAATGCTTCATTAGTGTCTTTGAAACCTGGCGGATTAAAAGCTACTTCAAAGCCGGCGTTGATTGCGGCTTCACCAAGCATCGTGCCATTTTTGTCTCGGTCAACCACGAAAATTAATCGCCTTTTAGTAGTTTTTAATAATTCTATTTTGCTTTCGCTCAATTTACTTCCAAGCAATGCTATGCCATTAAATGGGATCGCATCAAAAATTCCTTCAAAAACCAACAATGGCAATTGTGTATGGCGATGCAGTTCATCCATCCCAAACATGACCGACGAGCTTGGTGCGGAGCATGAGATGTATCTAAGCTTTTCTGCCTCGTTGAAAGATCTGGCAGTCCAAAAAATTAACTTATTTCGATAGTAACATGGTATCAACAACCGGCCTGCAAGTTTACCTTCTTTGATCGTGAAGAACGTCAAATCTGGTCTAAGCGCCCGACGCTTTTCCAGGTACTCCACGGTTTGCTGCTCCAGGTCATCGAGGGGCTCTAGAGGATTTAGTTTTTTAGCTTCTGTAGGTAATGCTACCTCTCTTAGGAAGGTGCCCTGTTTTGGCTTAGTTAAAGCTTTGAGTGTTATTTCTGGTTCTTCTTTAGTCAGAAACTTTGTGGCTATTACTGAGTTGATATGTTCTTCTGAGATTCCGAATGAGGTCAACAGCTTTCTAAAATTTCCTGAAACCTTGTTGGCCGTCTCATCATGGATTGCTCTAAATTGACAATTGAAGCATGAATATCCAATTTTTCCAGATTCAAATTTAAAGCCACCACGATCCTTATAATCATTACAAATGGCGCACTTTGTTCTTTCAAACCCAGTGGCACTTGGGGTTTTCAAAAACACATTTGCGCGAATCAATTGTTCGAATGATGAAAAATCGTTCAATTTAACTTTCCGATAAAATTAGATTGTATCATCTTTATTGCACAACCTGAATAGTTATTTTAGTGTTGATTAAGAAGAGACTTGATGATATTTTTAATAAATGGATTGTCCATCTGAGTGTAACGATGCAATGTTCCTCTGGTACGCGTGATAATGTTTACAGAATTTTTTCCAAATAAATGCGAATTTAGCATTTCAAGCGTTGGAATTAAATTCCAACCTATGGCGTTCACGTGTATGCCTTGTTTTTTTAATTTTTTAAGAATTAATTTTAAACCAACTCTTTTCGTATTTGACTCGCCCCACGCGACTCTCTCGGAATACAGAGATAAAAAGTCTTTTTGTGACAATTGCGTGCCATCATAAGATAATGATTCTTCACCGTTTGAAATTTTTTTGATTATATTGTACGGCAGGCCGTGGGTAATACCAAACGTAGTGTCACAATTAAGTTGTGTTTTTCCTAAAATACTTTTAAATCTTCCAATCACCCCATAAAAAATTGAATCATCGCCATCTGTCAATAAAATGATATTTTTAACTTCAGCTTTCATATTTTCTAATTGTTTTCCGGCCAAGCTCATGGCTTCAAAAATTGTTGTGCCATTCAGGTCAGTCATTTTCAGAATGCTTTTGAACATATCTAGTCGCTGTTCTTCGGACAGCAATTCAAATATTTGCATAATTTGATCTTTAACCGACTTATATTTTTCTCTCATCTTAATCCTGCTTGAGCCAATTCCACTATCAAATAGATTAAACACTCCATGACCAGCAATCATGGATTTCCATTTTGTTGTTATTGTTGTTGCTGCGGTGGATTTGTTACAGAATTTAAAAATTTCAGAAATTGCGAGATGCGCAGAAATAAAAAGATTTAACAGTCTGTCATTTAATTCATATTTATTTTTCTTAGTATTTAGAATCTTAATAATTTTTGGTTGCCTAAACAATAAACCCTTATAACGATTTTGTTGATCAACAGACATGTCTTTAAGACGGCTGGCGAATGAAGCAGGATTACTGCTGGTATCAGTGTAAAGCCAAATTTCAAGCTCAATATCAGCAAGAGCCGCAAAGTGAGTTAATTCAAAAGCTCTATGAATTAATGCGCCAAGATCTTTTCTGATTGAGCCGCTCCAATCTAACAAAACAATGTATGCATGATTTTGTTGATTTGGCTGAATGTTCCGACTGATGAATATGTCATCTTGAATTTGATATAGGCTCGCTTTTGTTGGATTTAATGTTCCGGTTTTTCTAAAACCGGTTGAAGCAAAATTGAATGCCTTTACTTGCTTAATAAATCCGGAGAACAATTTCTGCGCAGTAGATTTTGCGTCTTTGTTCACTTTGGTGAAATTGTGTTTGAGTTCAGAAAACACCGGGTGAATATCTAAAAATTTTGGATAACCATAATCAGAATAGGCGGCCCTATCTGAATCCCTAGATTCAAAAATGTCAAAAATATCTGCTAATTCTAGAATATCTTGTTGTGATGGAAAACGTAAATTTCCAATATCCTCTTCAATCCAGGTATTACCCGAAAATTTTTCTCGATTATTAATATCTTGATCTTTTAATTTTTCATTAATGGTGTCATCATTCAGAACATCGTTTTTATTATTTTGCAAAATTTCATCAAGCTGCTCATCTGTCAGTTTTTTGGATTGACCTTTTCCGTCCCCCATTTTATCAGTGTCTGATTGCTGACTTCCATTTGGAGCACCATCATCGTCTGGCGAAAGAATGATATCACCATCTCCGATGTCGGTGGCATCACCATAAGTTGATATGGCCTCTTTCACCAAATTCGAAAATGAAATTCTTGCCATTAACTCTGGCTCATTGAGAAATATCGCCTGATTAAATAATTCGCGATGCTCTGGTGTTAGATATTCCGGCCAATCGAAAAATCTCCCGATCGGGAATCCCTTGCAGTTTGCTATTAATAAATTTAATAGCTCAATTGCTCTGCATGTTTCTTTTTCATCATTCTTGAATATTTCATCAAACAACTCAGTTCTATTCTGCTTAATTCCTGGATATTTTTTACCAGTTCTGCGATCCACATATCCATCTTCGATGGCGTTCCAGACATTTTGCAGAAAGCGGCAGTTATTAAAAATGTCAATTGGCTTAACATCTTCGGGCATATTGGTGTATAAAGCATGACCAACTTCATGAACCAATAGCGCTGGCATGAATTTCTGCATTTCATTGTTGAGCTTAGATACGTGAAGAACCCTTGATTTTAAGTCAAAGGCTGCCAAGCTTTCAATATTTGAATTAAAACGCACGGAAATATCTTCTGCCGCAAGCAGCTTTGCAAGCAACTCATTTGGTTGTGTCATCGTTTCGGTCATGATTTGCTTATTTTATGCCTATTATGAAATTAAATATTCTGTTAATTATAATTCAAAATACGTCAAAATAGTCTCTTAGCGTATCTACGTACATATGCGCCTGAGAATCTTGTTCTAAAACGCCAGTCCTTTCAATTTGACGTATGGCATCTCTAAGAATAAATTCTGCAAATTTTTCTAATTTTGTATGTTCGCCGGTAGGATTATAAGTCAATAATCCGGCTTCTGTTGCGAGCTGCTTGAACTTTTTATTATTCATCGTTAACTCCAAATTTTGCTTTTAGCATTTTTTCAAAATGCAAGCTGAGGGCTACCGGATTGAAGCCACGCTCTTTGTTTGGGCCATATTCTCGAGTAATTGATTGGAAGAGTTTCTCGCCAGCTGGCGTTCCAAAAACATTCCCATTTTCAAAATCTTCACATTCTAACCCAATTTGTTCTATGCACTTTTTCACGATTGCTTCGGTAAATTTTTGAATGAAGCAATCTGGGATGTACATTTTTTCTAATTCTTCATTTAACGGATTGTTCTCATAAACGACGTCAATGTCAGAAATGACGTCTTCCGTAATTTGCCTAATTAAACTATTCATCTGTGCTTATCCCAAGTGTCTCAGGGCTGTAATCAATCCAAAGTTTATCACCATCCTCATAGAGATACGCATCCTCATCTGCAATTTCAAAACACAAATCAGATACCTTTAAGTCATAGTCCTTAAACATGCTAAGTTTATTTTCATCGTAAACTCTAATAAAATAGCTATTATTGAGCGCTGAGTACATGAGAATGCCGAGCCGGCCAAGGGCAGGTTGTGATTTCATTATTGAATACTCCAAATATGCGATGGCGGAAGCATGATCAATGAATTACGCACATATTCATACGTGCCATACCTTTGGAATTCACTAGTAGAAAATCCATTAAATATTTTTACTGTCCACTGTTTCATGATAAGCGCCTATTATTTTTCGTTTTCCAACTCATCGAGGTCTGCCGCTAGACGCTTAAGAAATTGTTCTTCACCATCATCGCCTGACACAAGCCAATCAATTCGCTGTGCATAAATTGTTGCCATACGCAATATTTTTAAACCCTTTTTAAATTCTTCAATAACTTCTGGCGAGTAATTCTGCACAAATGTATAATCATACCAATTTTCGCCTGTATTTTGTTCAACACCATTCATGATAATCAATTGTTCAACTTCATTAGCAATATTATCAATACGATATTGATCGTAGTCAAAATGGCCGCCGCTCATGGCACTATCTCCTTATCTAAACACATATGTAGAATCCTATCATACTTTATGAAAAAAGTACAATACTTTTAGTCAGAGTTCTAATTTTCAGTCTTGGAATTGCGAACTATGATTTGTCTTACTTCTTATTCTACTTCAAACAAAATCTTTTCGTTCTCTACGCGAATACGAGTAATTTTGCGGCCATCAATCAGGCTGCCGAGGCCAATAAATGGCCCGCCGCTAGGATCCACAAATCCTAGGTCATTCCAGTCAATGTTAGGTTGACCTTCTCTACCACCGTATCTCCAATAATCAAGATCGCCGACGATAGTATAAACGTTTTCATCAACCTTTTCAAAATGATATTCATTTCCATGACGATTTTTCATTTTTAGTCCCTGCTAGTTTTTGCAATCTTTTGAGGTGAGGATATTTTACAATGAGATATTGTATCTTAAGTTTGTTATTGATTTCATAAACTTTTTCAACAACATTTGTGATTAGCGTGTATACGCATTGCACTATAACAAATATGTATCCCCAAAAACCATATAATATCCAGGATGAGTGGATAGATCTAAAGAATTTTTGAAAAATTTTATTCATTGATTAAACGTCTTCATCTTCATGTAAAACATTCATAATATGAAATAACGCATCCACCGTTCCGCCGTTGCAACCTTGTAAATAACGCCTATCTTCAGGATCTGGTTGAGCCATAATGTCTGCATCATCAATCAGTTCTTCTCTCACTTTAGAATAAATTTCGTCAACCAGCGCCTCAGCATACTGGTGTAGAAATGGATCTAACACGTTGGCATCAAGTTGGTCATAGATTGTTGGATCAATCTGTTCAACACGTTCTTTAAGTTTTTTATTCATTCTTCAACTCCAAAATGCTGTTTGATTTTATCGCCGATATAAGTGTAATTGCCAATATCGTTATAGGCCTTATTTCCTATATCTGCACATTCTCTGACAATCAATTCGGCGAACTTTTCTGTAACTTGAACATCTTCTGATCCTGGAATATCCAACCAAAGATGATCGCCTAGACCAGCCTTTAGCGCAAGTTCTTTAAGTTTTTCATTCATTCTTCAACCTCATCTTCAACTCCGAAATGTTTCTTAATCTGTCTGGCAATGCGATATGCAGTATTGGTGCAACATGCATCACCGTCAGTAATATCATCTTCACTAACTTTAGCACATTTTCTCACAATCAACTCGGTCAACTTTTCTAAATCATCATAATGGATCCAACGACCGTGTTCATCTGGTTCCATTGATCCATCCATATCAAGATTAAATCTTACCACTTCTGTTAGTTCTTTAAGTTTTTTATTCATTCTTCAACTCCAAAATGTTCTAACACAGAATTACCACAACCTGGAGTGAAAAGTCCTACATTTTCATTGGCAACCTTTGCACATTTTCTCACGATCAGCTCGGCGAACTTTTCTTCGTCTAATTCATACCCTTCAAAACTTGGAGCACCATTAAACGGGTCATTACCCCAGATTTCTTTAGTAGCCTGCTCTTTAAGTTCACGAATTCGTTCGTTCATTCTTCAACTCCGAAATGTTTTTTGATAGCGTCACCTTCTTCACTACGTTCCCAATCTTCGGCATCGGCGTAACGATCAAAATAAATCTTATCGCATACGTTGACACATTCCTCTACAATTAACCTAGCAAACTCCAGATTAAATACCTGGGTGAATTCTCTATCATGCAAACTTGCTGGCATATCAAGAGTTATTTTTTCTGCCTCTTTCTCTAATCGTTGTAGTAATTCTTCGTTCATTCTTCAACTCCGAAATGTTCCAACATCTTTTCTTTGACGAGGATTTCTTCACCGACAAAATCAAACTTATCTTCAACAAACTGAGCACATGCCCGAACAATCAACTCGGCAAATTCGTCAGCAACAGTCTGCCAGTTCATGGGATCTTTTGTGTGTTTCAAAACAGATTCACGCCATAGTTCTTTAATTTGTTCGTTCATTATTCAACTCCAAAATGTTGTTTGATTGAATCACCAATACATTCAGCGGCCTTGCCCCATGCAGTGCCACGATATTCTTCAGTAACGCCAGCACATACACGAACAAGCCGCTCGACGAACTTTTGAAATTCGTCTTCTGTAAACTTGACGGAGTTTGGGCTTCCAGCAAATCCTTCGTAAAATTCTCCACCAGCCTGTTTAGCAAGTTGTTTGATTTGTTCGTTCATCATTTTCAATCTTCCAAATGAATTGATCGATAGGCCTATTATACCATAAGCATGAGAAATATACACTAAAAATGTTGACTAGTTCACACTAATCAATTTGGTGAACTTTGCTAAATCGGAAAAATCATCTCAGTGAAAACAGTATCCTCATGCATAATTTCAATGGTTGCGCCAAGTTCTCCTGCCTGCGCGATCAAGCTGCTGAGTACACCTTGTCCATACAGGTTAACCCCATAGTGTTCCTTGTGGCAGGTGTATGTAGACCCGCTGGCGCCGGAAAAAACGTAGTAATTGTTTTCTTCTACTACACCGGTGATCCCCGAATTCATCTTCCATGAATCTCCTCCGGCGTAGCCGCCATACCAACATGCAAATACTTTGTACACGATATTTTCACCGTGAGAAATCTTGATCACCACCCATCGGTCTGGCGTATAGTTACTCATGTTTGTTTACTTTATTCAATCCCGAAATGATTCTTTAATTTGTAACCAATGCCATTTAAAGGACAGCTTGTTGGAGCTATTGTTTCATCTAGAGCTAGAGCGCATTTTTGAATAAGTAACTCGGCAAATTTTTCTACAAATGCTGGATCTTGAGTCATCAAGTTTACGTCTACTGCCCGTGCACTTTCATACGCAAGTTTTTGAATTAGTTTATTCATTGATTTCAGCAGACTCCCAAATCTCAGATCATTTCAAATTTGACGACGTAGCCCTTAGCTTCTGCTGCACTCATCCAGTCTCGAAGACATTTAACATGCTCTGTGGCTTCACACACTGTCTTAAAACCTACAGGTTCGCCTTCACCAAAGATGTCTTCATCAGCAAAGACTGGAACTTTTGTAGGATTGTTGCGGGCTTCAACCCATGCAATGTATGCAGCTGCAGGGTTTTCGGAAGCCAGGATACGGTTTGTTTCTTCAGTTCTGGTTTGCCATGCATCAAACTTAAGTCGCTGAACATCGTGGCCAATTGAACCATCTGCCAGCTTAAAGAAGATTTCACGTTCAGCAACGATAAAAACATTCATGCTCATTTTCAATCTTCCGAATGAATTAGTCAATAGACATATTATACCATAAGCATGAGAAATGTACACTAAAAATGTTGACTAGTTCACATTGTGACAGAGCATTTTTCTAATAAATGGCCTTCTCTCTGGCATGCTCTTCATCTAGAAGAATATCGTAGATCGCTATTCGCGGTATAAAGGTACTCCAAAATATAAATAATACCAAGTTATAATTTTTGGAAGAAAGTATTAAACATGTTATTATGTGAACTAACCGAAAACAATGAGACATGGTATCACGGTTCAACCGCGGAAATAAAGCGATTTAATCTTGACAATGTTGGCAAAGCTGATGCAACAGATCAAGAAGGTCCAGGCATTTATTTAACGAACTCAATTGATGATGCGCTGCATTATGGTAATATTGTACACACCGTAAAAACAATTAGATCGCCAAGACTTGTTCCGGAAAAAAAATCATTTTCAATATTAACAATTAAAGAGCTAATTAATCTATCTCCGAATAAAGAAGATATTCTTCAGGACTGGGACCAAAAACCAGAAATTGCTATCGCAAAAGCATCAAGAGCAATATATGATCGCTGGGGTCCTAATAAATTTCGCGAAATGCTTGAACAGGTGTGGTACGATTTTTACAGAGAGACTCCAAAGGAGTGGTTGAATATTTTGACGACAAATCTTAAATATGATGGGTTTATTCTACCAAGTGCTGGCGTTAAACACTTCATCTGTTTTAATCCTGAGATACTAGAAATTACTAAGGTAGAAAATTATTAATTTACTGCACACGTAAGCTGCTACTTAAAGCCTCAGCTAAAATAAATATTGTTTTGCATTATTCTGTTCTTAGTAAAATCCACCTAGGCCCAAAAGATGATTCATTTACACGGTAAACAGCCATTCGAAACTTGCCCTTGTTTCTTACGATATATCGCTCAACATGATAGGCTGCCGAATGTAAGTCGTGTTCGAAAAAGTAAGTACTGAATCCAGAATTAATGTTTGTAATTTTAAATTCTTGCTTTTTCATTCTTTAACCCCAAAATGTTCTTTAAGTTTTTCAACTAACTTGGGTCGACTAGCAAATTCTCCACCATTGCTGACAATATCAATGCATCTTTCAATAATCAATTCTGCAAATTTTTCTCTATCAAAGAAATAATACCCATGTTCCTTGGTTTCTGCACGTTCAATCATATTTCGTAAATTTTTATTCATCATTTTTCCCAAATCATTCGAGCAATTTTAATTTCTTCTGCTGTCAACGACTCCTTATGTCGTTTCGGCACGTCACCGCGGACAAATTCGTAATCGCTCATTTCTGTTGCATGCCTGTCTCTTTTCAACATCTCTCGTCTAAATTCTCCTACTGTTTTTCCTACCCAAGCGGGACAAAAGGCCCAAGCAGGTATCCACCTCATACGGTTCATAGGCATGCCACCGTATGTGGCATTAGTTTGCAGATAATCACTTTGGCCCGTATAGATTAAGTTGAGTTGTCGAACCCAATCATCTTTTTCAATTTTGTCCAGGTCTTCTAGAATATTAACTGAGATCATCATTCAATTCCAAAACGTTTAATCATAGAACTGCGCACTTTACCACACGCACGATTATGTTCAGTGTCACCATTTCTAATAACTTCCCATTCAGCGCATTTGATGCATTCGTTAACAATAAGCTCTGCGAATTTTTCTTCAAATCTTAATTGAAATTCATTGTCTTCCATATAATAGCCATATCTCTCACAATCAGCAACATGTGAACGAGCATATTTTTTAGCTTGTTCGGAAAGTTCTTGAATTAACTGTTTTCCGATGTTCATCATTCAATTCCAAAATGTTCTTTTAACACGTAATTAACCTGATAATTTCCAAGTTCATTGTCGTACAGCACATCGCAACACCGTTTAACAATCAACTCACATAATTTTTTGGTGTACGCTGTATGGAATTCTCCTCCAATGTCAACCGCGTCATCAGCATAGTCCTCTGCGTCATCTGCTAGCTGTTGCAACTGCTCATTTAAGGAATTCATGTTTGACTTTCCTCTTGCTGATAATAAGCATCACCAAAAACGTTATGCAGCATATCTCTAATTACTGCTTCTTGTTTCTTTTCTTTGATGTTGGAACAATAAACTGCCGAAATACACTTAGAAACAAGCAGCTCGGCGAATTTCTCTAATTCAAAATCGGCTCCCTTATATAAGTCCGCCATATCAGGGCAATTGCTTGGCATATGGCTCAAGCCAGCTTCTATTGCAAGTTTTTGAATTCGTCTGTTCACAGTCAGCCTCCAGAATACATACCGTAGATTAACAATTATACATTAAAAAATGTAAGATGTAAACATGCCATTACGTAAACGCGTCTAATACGTTCATTCATTTACATACTGCCAATCATCGGGCCAGCTATCAGTATATCGCCATTTATACGCACTCCAGCGCATACCGTGTAGTTCAATTTCTCGTTCTGCTTTTCTTTCGTGAATATCTTGCAAAAGTATCATCTTATTTTCACAACGGTAAACAATTTCAACAAGCTTCGGCGCAGCTGGGTAGCGGCGCTGGATTGGGCCCGCAATTACAGGTACCCAGATCATGATTTAACTCCTAAATGTTCTTTTGACATATAATGAACTTGATAATTTTAAAATTGATTATCATTTATGATGTCGTGTATCATAAATCAAAAAAATAAAATTGAATGTCAAAAGTCCGAATTCAACTTCTATAACTCGTTGATGAAATGATCTAGGTGACATTATTTCAACGCTGGCTTTTATGATGTTATTACATCTCAATAACTGAAGTTCCCAATTTTTATCAGGAATGAATGTTTTGCCAGCCCACCACTTGATATTCGAAAAACCTATTTCTTTGAATGGATTTGAAATACAAAAATTTAATTTAATCATAGCATGCCTTTATTCAAACTAAAATAACACGGAATCATCTATATTAATTTACAGATGATTCCGTGTGTCAATTTGCTTTGTTGTTATTTCTTCTTTTTGCCAATTTTTGCAACAACAGCCGCTTTACTCTGCAGCAGTTGATTTAACAGATGGCGGTAGGTGCGAGTCGCTGCGATGCTCATATCATCTTCTTTGCCTTCGAGCTCAGAGATCTTTTGAAGTAACTCTTGTTCTCGTGCCCGATGGCGTTCAACATCGGCGTTAACGCCCTTCACATCTCTATAGAAGTATTTCATGATGCACCTCTTTCAATCAATATGGTAATTGTATCATATACTAATTTATATGTAAACAATTTTATGCGCCTGAATGTAGGCTGAGGAACATCTGGTTTGGGGTGTTACTTGGATTTTACCTTGTAGGCGCTGAAGAATGGCACAAATTCAATCTCTCGAATTGTCTGCAAGTTGCTGTCTTAGTTTTTTGATTTCTTGAAGACTTTCCTCAAGTAACCGCATTGCCTCTCCCCAATATAAATCGGCGAAAGTGTCATAGCATGCGAATTCCAACTTTTCTACAATATCGTTTGAGCCATGATAACCATCCATACAGCGTGCCTCCTAACTCAACTGTTATCTTTAAACATTTGGCGCATTGCGCCTGCACATTCGGTTGGATGCATGTCCCTTTTTCCAAATCTATCACATAGTTCAGCACACTGTTCAGTGATCAATTGCGTGAATTTTTCCATTTGCTCTGGGGTCATGACATACACCGGTTCATACCAATCTGTTGACTTAGAAGTCTGCTTTGCAGCTTTGATCATTTCTTTTATGAGATAATTCATTGTTAGTCTCTTTAAAATTACAGTAAAGTTTTTTCAATATGTTGGGCTACGTCTTCAGCATCAACCGCCCGAACTGTATAACACTGCCGCGCAGTATATGCGCATTTCTCAATAATCATATTAGCAAATCTAATTTGATTCTGATGTATTTTGTCAAAAATACGACTTCTCACTTCTGCAGGCTGTTCATTCCACGCTTCAGCAATTTTAACACTAACTTCACTGTCATTGCACAACATTTCTGCGAATAAGGTGCCAGCATCCACGTATGCTCTTGACATTAGTTCTTCAATCTGTTTATTCATCTTTGCGTCCTCCAGTTTGTTAATTTTTGTACTTACCGCACCTACATAATACCCCACACAAATACCAGAGCACCACCAATCACCATACCAATTAATGACCACAGAGTTGATTTCATTTTAGCTCCTTAATACGGTTTTCAATCATTTCAACGCACCATAAAATAACTTGTTCTTGAGTTGGTGGCACAATATTCCTTATATGTTGTGCATCATAACATGCGCGAATACACTCTCTCATGACTAATTCTGCGAACTTTTTACGCCAATCGTCATATTTGACTGTGCCTGTGCCTAATTTTGCTATTTCTGCCCAGCACTGTTTTTCAAGTTGATCGAGGTCAAAAGTCATCTCATCCATGATTCACTCCAAAATAGTCTTTAATGTCATCTGCACAATTCTCAGCGGCATCGTTATAATACTGCGCTGCTGCACCATCTTCAGGCGGGCAATATCCGGTATAGCGTACATTACTGCAAATTTTAACACACTGCTTAATTAAAGAAACTGCGAAACGCTCTATAATAAAATCAGGAACCGTCCATACTCCTGCCGTCAATTCGGCTTCATCTGCAAGTTTTTTAATATTTTCATTCATCATTCGATGCCTTCAAGCCAATTGAAAATCGTAATTACGTTATCTACCGAATTTGCCCACCGATCAAATTCATCTTTTGGGCAACTCATGTCGACAAAAAATTCATCATTCCACCACCGAAACCTATATAGCCTACCTTTATACTGTGCAATAGAACCATTTTTGAAAAAGCTTCGTTCTATCTTATATCCACGTCTTTTTAATAAAGTTTTGAATTCGCTTGCGCTAAAACCGTGTAGCTGTTTGCGAGTCGGCTTTGGTTGTGTATATTTGAATTTCATAAATCTCACCAAATCAACAATATGTAATAATGAATTATACCATAATTCTCACGTAGGTTGACGATAATTTGTATACTTTATTTTCATTGGTCGCACGCTTTCGGTAAACCATTTGTTCCAACAGATGGAGTGATCGCCAGGCCTGAATCAGAAGACATTAGAATGTACTGAGTGCCATCAATACAACGAAGCGAGTAACCCTGAGTTCCTGTACTAATTGTATCACTCAGCTTTCCGCAACCAGCGAGTAGAAAAATCACTATTGCTAAAGATAAATGTTTCATGCGTCTTCCCAGCCCCAGCCAAGCAGTTCTTCAGTGGCTTTAACTTGTTCATCAGTTGGTTTACGATACATCATAAACTTAGTTGTAGGTCCTGCGCCTGGATATAATACCCACGCTCCAACTGGCTGCGGAAAACCAGTAAAGCTAAAAGACGAAGGCGCCGTGGTACTCAATTTATAATTCTGCTGTAGGTTCAATGAATTAATATTATCTGAATCTGGCGTCATTTAATTTCTCCATCATAGACATCTTTTGTTAGTTTTTCATTCAGTCGAACATAATTTTTGAGATAGTCGACATTATCGCCACGCGCGTAAGCTATATCTACGCAGCCCTCGATAATCATCTCGGTAAATTTTTGAAATAGAGCCGCATTGCCGCCCATATAGTTATATGAGTTAAATCCTGCTTCTTTAGCAATTTTTTGAATGTCAATTATTTGTTCGTTCATTATTACTGTCCTTCATTGCTCGGCTGTTGGTTCATAATCAAATTTGTCAATGATAGAGTCCATGACCTCATAGGCGCCATGACCATCTGCGACATTTAGACATGCTTTGACAATCAACTCTGCAAATTTTTCATCATAAAGATCAGAAAAACATCTATCTCCAAATCTTGGGTCAGAACTCCATGAGGCCTTTTGCGCCCACTGTTCTGCTTGAATTTTTAATTCTTTGATCAGCTGAGTGTTCATAATATTTACCGGTTAATTATTGATTAATGATTTTAATTTTTACAAATTGATTGTAGACGTTCTTTCATTTGCGTGTTCATGGCCTATATTCTAGCTTGATGCATTTCAGGCCCTGACGTTTGGCCTGCCACATGCTGTAAATGGCGACGATCATACTCGGCCCGGCATATATTTGCAGCCAAGAACAAGGCGCATCATTTGGGCAATGCCAGGCATTCACTTCATATGTGTAACCCATCATTCAAGCCCAAAATGTTTCTTTACATCTTCAATGCAACGCCGCACTTCCTTGTCTTCACGATTAAGGTCTCCCATGAATCTCTTGTTTAAAACATCAACACATTCCCTAGCAATCAACTCTGCCAGTTTTTTGCATTCTGGCATATCCCAATGCCCAACGCCAAACATATCAGGCTCATATCCAGCTTGTTTAGCAAGCTCTTTAATGAGTTGATCGTTCATGATAAGTCCCTCTTGAAAATTTTTTGATAGGGCAATTATACACAATTTTAGCGATTGTGTAAACAATCATTCATTTAATTTTGATTAACACGTCTGGCCGAGCTGTAGCTACCATACGGTGAATACGTCCTTCATACGCGTAAGGCACTCGCTCACAGTAGCGCTTAGCAAGAATGCGGATAATGAATAGGGGTAAAATTTCCGTCCACTTGCTCAGCATAAGTATCTCCAAATTGTTCTATTGATAATCGTGAAATCTTTCACATGATCCTTAGCCACTTCACGTGGTTTATTCGTGAAGTTTTTTAACTTTTTCAGCAATCTCAATCAAATCATCTAATCGTTTCCTATCCTCATGCTCACATAATACTTTAGCTGTTGAAGAGCCATCACCCATATTTCCCAGGCTTAAAACATCCCATGACATAGCAAACGGAAGTTTGACTGCGGTCGCAGTGCAGCGACTAATCATTTTAAGTAAACTCATGATTCACCTCTAAAAAGTTCTGTGATTTCCTGAATATTATCATTGCATTTATCAATACAGATGTCAATATGGCTGCGAAACTCTTCATCCCATTCTGGTAAAGCGTTTTTGGTTTTTGATAATCTGTAGACTTCATCATTCAGATATTGAATACAATTCTGAACGACCATTTCAGCAAATTCAAGCTTATCTTGCTCAGTCCATTGAATTCCAATCTTATCGTTAAAGTCTTTGATAAGAAGGTTTATTTTACTATTCATGTTAATCGTCACAGTCATCGTGCAAATAATCAATCAACTCAGCGACAGACATTTTTTGCAATGTTTCACGTTTAATATATTCGCCCTCTGTAACTTCCTTATATCCTCGTTCCATACCTAACTGATACCAGCGCTCGTATTCTGCTTTTTCTTGGCTTGATCTCCGCATGTAGCGCTCGCGAATGTTGAGAAATGATCCAATTAGATCATCGAGAGTCATTGAATAACCATGCATGCCAATTTTCTCGCTGCACTCTTTAAGCTTTTGTTCCACCTCTGCTTTTTCCATGATTATGCCTCAATGAATATACCGATGACGCCTATTATAACAATAAAACGCGGATTTGTAAATCGTAATGCCGATAGAACTTATTTCAATTTATCCAAGAATTCACTGATCAGCGGAAGCGGCCTACCAGTAGGCCCGCCTCCTTTAGACCAACTTGTTCCTGCGATGTCTAAATGGCACCAACCATTTTCGGGCGCGAATTTTTGTAAAAATACAGCACCTTGGGTCGCGCCTGCTCCGCGACCTGGAGCTAAATTACAAACATCAGCAATGTCACTTCTTAAGAAATCTTTATGACAATCTTCTAATGGTAGTTGCCAAACCCAATCTTTTGTCACTTTACCGGCTTCCAATAGCTGACTCACTAAGCCATCATCTTTGGAAAATAGTCCGGTATGGTGATGTCCTAGCGCAACGATACATGCGCCGGTCAAGGTGGCCAGATCGATTGTGTACCTGCCGTTGAATTGTTTTGCGTATGTGAGTGCGTCGGCCAATACCAGACGACCCTCGGCGTCAGTGTCAATAACTTCAATTGTTGTCCCATCCATTGCAGTTAACACGTCACCGGGTTTGACACTGCAACCGCTTGGCATATTTTCACAGCAGGCAGCAACCGCGACCATGCTGATTGGTAAGCCCGCTTTGGCTGCGTAAATTACAGAGCACAGCGCGGTTGCTGCGCCGGCCATATCGGATTTCATTTCATGCATGCCACCACTTGGTTTAATGCTGATGCCACCACTATCAAACGTTAATCCTTTACCAACCATCACAACAGGGTTATCAACTTTGGGACCATAATGCAAGACAATAAGTTTTGGCTCCTCAACACTGCCCTTGGCAACGCCGTAGAAGGATCCCATTTTTTGTTCAAGAATATAATCAGCACCAAAAATTTCGCAAGCTATCGGCAAATCATTTTCGCGAATGTAGCTTTGAATCAATTCTGCAAATTTAGAAGGTGTTAAAAAATTCGGTGGCATGTTAACTAGCTGCTTAACAAAAGCGCGCGCCTCGGCCAAGGCTTGTCCTTTTGTTGTGCTATAATTTTCTGGTTCACGAACTACAAATTCTACAGTTTTACGAGGAGCAGAATCTTCTTCTTTCTTTTTAAGATCCCAGTCAACCATAAGATTCAACAACGTCCGGCTTACCAACAGCTTGTCATTAAATTTATAAGAGGCAACTTCGACCGTAATCTCTGTGACTGCTTCAGGCATCGTCAAGATCGCCGTGATAATAGATGTTTCTACATCAGTCTCATTAACGCACACGAATACTGTTAATTTTTCTTTAATCATACACGTAAATGTATGATTCGTGGTTTTTGGTAGAAGCGAATGCAAATTTGAATGTTTATTCAGAACAACGCGGTTATCATTAACATGGTAGAGGACAACTGTTGCGCCTCGTAAACTAGGTTTGTTGACAAACTTCACTGAAGGGAATTTAAAATCGAACATTTTATTTTCGGTTGCCGTGTTGCGATTAATCATTTTACGTAAAGTCATTGTTCCACTCCAAAATGGTCTGCAATTTTCCACCAGATATGTTTACCATCTTTGCATCGCCAATCTCCACTTGCCTTGCCAGATTCATGAGAAATGACATTCAAGCATTGGTGAACAGTAAACTCAACAATCTTTTCAAACTTATTTAGTGCATCAGACTTTTCACCAGCAGTCATATGCTGATGTAAAATTCCGCACTGTTCAGCAAGTTCTTTAATTCGTTCATTCATGGCATTTTGCTCACGACAGTCCTGTTGATAGATATATTATACCCTGCTACAATCATCCCGTAAACACACTGTGGAAAATTACATAATTTATACGTAACACAGAGAACTACTACAACTTTCTTGCGAGCCTTGGAGATTCGCCATTCGAGCACCATTGATTTTGGGTCCAATAAAACCATTCATTCTTGGTGAGAATTTCTTCTACATGGTTTGATACGTATTCGGTTCTAACATGTTTATAGAACGTGACGTTTCCATATGTTTCGCTAAGGTGTGTGGCACCATCTGGTACTATTTCAAAATTCAACATAGATTTTCCTGAGAATTAATCATCCTACAACTGGTTAGCATCATTTGCCTCTAGAATTTGTTTCCACCTAAGTGTTATTAGGTCAAGATATTTCTGATCAGACATTGTCCCCCAAGGATAAAAGCCAAGCGACCAGCCGTCATTCACCTCAACCAACAACGTTCTACCATCGCATACGCCAACGTCAATGCTATATCCTGCTGGCTGCGAAGTATAATTATAAACCATTTCTTCAACAATGTTAACATCAAATTCTACTTCATCATCGCCATCATCATATCTTGAGTGACCAATCAGCTTACGATCAACAATATAGCACCTAAATTCAGCAGAAAATTTCACCGGATCAGAGATCCAAACTGGCAAATCATCAGGGACTTCTTCGGTAAGTTCTTGCTTAATTGCTCCGGTAAACGCTTTTGTTTTTATTGGTTTTACGAACTCATTTGGCCGTGCACCAGAGTAACTCCCCTGTCTTATTTTCCTCTGCAAATAATTGGTTAGTTCAATTGGGTAGGTTGCAATATATTGTATTTTGATATTTTGTAATTCACAATATTTGTTTACAAATTCTACCGTGCCAATCGGAACATATTCTGCGCCATCAAGATTTTTAATGTTTGATTCTAACTGATCATAAGAAACAGTAAAACATGAATTATCACTTTTTAGAGCAATAAGTTTTTCTTTTCGCAAGTAGTTTTCCTGTTGTAGCAGGTACTTCAATTTTACAACCTCAATTTTTCAATATCTTTTGCGCAGTGCATTCTGCCTGTATTGTAGTCGCTGTTTCCGACTTGACTATTACAGATTTTAACACAGGTATCAACCAATTGATTTGCGAAATCTTTCATTTGTTCAAATGTATACCCGTGCAAATCTCCACGTTCTGGATCGTAACCAAGCCATTCTTGGGCCGGCAAATTGATTTTTGGCTCATTCATTTTGTTATAGCTCTATTAAAAAACGTCAATTCCGCCGTCTTTATTATTCTCAGCAAGCTGAGTGCCTTGTGATTCATATTCTTTAGCCATCATTTTCCAGAGTTCAATGAATGCTTTGCTGAGATCATCATCGAGAATTGATAAACTATCACGTAAAGCATTTATCGGTTTAGATCCAACCGCGCTTTTAACATTGTTATTTGAGAATGTTTTGGCTACTGTTAAAATTTTTCTGGTTGAAATTATGTCATTAACGGCGCCGGCTTCATATGATTTTTTAACTTGTTTATGCCAAGCAGCTAAATGATTTACGATATCCTCTGACAGTTCAAAGCCAGAACTCGTGATAATTTCAATTAATTCACTTTCTGTAGGCGATTCAAATGGGATTGCAATTTCAAACCTGTCAAGCAGCGCGCTGTCAAGTAATTGTGTGTTATATTTTCCGGTTAAATCGCCTTTGCCACGTGAATTGCCTGTTGCGAATACACAGAAGCCCGGTTTAGGATAAACCATTTTATTTAACTTTTTA
>Ga0255144_1000137_pt1 | contig 30792 bp, 57 predicted proteins | sample Atl_Cont_RepA_8h_FD_183633 | JGI IMG/M metagenome (GOLD analysis project Ga0255144, IMG submission 183633) | Freshwater microbial communities from Altamaha River, Georgia, United States - Atl_Cont_RepA_8h | ecosystem: Environmental > Aquatic > Freshwater > River | place: USA: Georgia | collected...
AAAGAATACTTTAAGTCTAGAGGAATAAATGAAGAGTCAATGCAACATTTTAAACTCGGATATTCTAGTAAAATGGGCATGGTCATTGTGCCAGTACATAGCCCAGACGGTATGCCAGTAGGTCTTGTTGGCAGATCTATTACAGAAAAGAAATTTAAGAATAGCACAAATCTGCCAAAGAATAAGACCATGTTTAACATTCATAGGGCAAAAAGAATTGGCGAGAATGTTATTATTGTTGAATCAAGTTTTGATGCAATTAGAATTCATCAGGCGGGATTTCCAAATGTTGTCGCAACATTAGGCGGACATTTATCAAAAGAAAATTTGGCATTACTAAATAGATATTTTAATCGCATAACTATTATGACAGATGCAGATTTGGCTGGCAGGGAATTAGGTCTCAGCATAGCTAATAGATTAAAGAATAAAGATGTCTTGTGGGCCTCGTATGAATATGGTAAGATATATCCACATGACGCAAAAGATGCTGGCGATATGACTGAAAAAGAAATTGTCGCTTGTATTAAAAACGCAGTTTCCGATATCGAATATCGATCTTGGAACCCATGATATAATGAAAGAACAGACGGATCTATACTGTCAAATATAAAGGAGAAACTATATGGGTATCGTAAAAGGTCTAAAAGACCTAAACAAAGCGCTAGATAAGCCACAATCATCTGGCGAAGGTAGCAAAGCAAAATGGGTAAAGCTTGAAGATGGAGAAAGCGTAAAGATTCGTTTCCTTCAAGAACTTGATCCAGATTCACCAAACTATAATGAAAAGCTCGGACTGGGTTTTATTGCAGTAGAGCACACAAATCCTAAAGATTATCGTCGCAAGGCGCTATGCACCATGGATGACCAGGGCAAGTGTCACGGTTGCGATCAACATCGCAAGGATTATAAGGCGGGATGGAAGGGTCGTTCACGACTTTACATCAATGTCCTAGTTGATGATGGAAAGAATGAGCCATACGTAGCAATTCTTTCACAAGGTTCTAGCGGCAAAACCGTTACACCTACACTAATTGAATACGCAGGAGAAATGGGTTCAATCACAAATCTGATGTGGCGTATCAAGAGAACTGGTCTAAAGACCGAAACAAGTTATACCATTATCCCATTGGCAAAAGATGAGACTCCATTCGATTCCTCAGCCATTGAATTGTATAAGTTGGAAGAAACTGCTGTGCGTGACTTGCCATACGCAGAGCAGGAAGCTTTCTTTAATGGAGAAGGCGGAGCAGAAGAGGCTGAATCTGCAACTAGCAGCAGTCTAGATTGGTAATAGTTTGGGGCCCGAAAGGGCCCCAATACAAAGGCGGTTATGAGTTTTATACATTTGCATGTCCATTCCCATTATTCAACAATGGATGGACTAAATTCACCAGATGAGTTAGTAAAGCAGGCCAAGATACTTGGCATGCCTGCTATTGCTATTACAGATCATGGTACATTATCATCACATCGTGAAATGCAAATTGCCTGTGAGGAATATGGCGTAAAGCCAATCCTTGGAGTAGAGGCATATATATCGCCAACGGATAGATTTGATAGATCATCATTTAAAGATAAAAGTATTCAAGCCTATAATCACATTATCCTGCTTGCTAAAAATAAAAAGGGCTTAGAGAATATTCACAAGTTGCAGGAGATAGCGTGGACTGAAGGATTTTATTCCAAGCCACGTATTGATAGAGAGGTGCTAAAAGAATATGCGGAAGGTATTATTGTTCTTACTGGATGTCTTAATGGGCTTATTAGTAAGTGTATCGAAAAAGGCGATCTATCTGACGCCAAACTTATACTCAAAGATTTTAGTAAAACCTTTGGCGAAGATTTATATGTTGAAGTTCAATCTCATAACCCAAAAGAAATAAATGACGGACTGCTACAACTAGCAGATGAATTAGGAATTAAGGCGGTTGCAACAGGAGATCTTCATTATGCCAAAGAGGAAGATAGGTTGTTGGAAGAAGCGTTGCTAATTATTTCCACAAACCCTAAGATGAATAAAGATGCAGACTTTGACATGTCTCGTCAGATGAAGGATATGGCAGATAGATTTGATTACTTATATCCTGATCGTCGTATGTCATTTAAGGGCATGAACCTGTTTATGCAGACTCGTGAAGAGATTGAGGCGGACTTTAAAAAGGCTGGAATAAATAGAACCGATATATTTGATAATACCCTAGAGGTAGCAGATAAAATAGGAGAATATGACCTATATCGGAACCTTGACCTTCTGCCAGTCCCAAAGACTAATGCTGATGAAAAGCTACGGGACATGGCTGAAAAGGGCTTAGAACGGCTTGGGAAGGCTTCAGATGAGGTCTATAGAGCCCGCCTAGAGGAAGAATTGGCAGTTATTAAGGATAAGAAATTTGCCTCCTACTTTCTTATTGTGGCAGATATGATTAACTGGGCCAAAGGCCAAGAAATTATGGTAGGTCCAGGACGTGGTTCGGCAGCAGGATCTTTGGTCTGTTATTCCATAGGTATTACAGATGTAGATCCAATTGAATATGACCTACTGTTTTTCCGATTTATTAATCCTGAGCGTAATGACTTCCCAGATATTGATACAGACTTTGAGGACCGCCGCCGTAAAGAGGTTAAAGATTATTTAAAGAAAAAGTTTAAGCATGTTGCATCTATTTCTACATTTACTTATTTTAAGGATAAAGGCGTCGTTCGTGATGCTGCTCGTGCATTCCTTGTGCCGCTTTCAGATGTTAATCATGCCCTTAAATCTGTAGATACATTTGAAGAGTATGCTACATCTCCAAATACAAAAGAATTTAGAATGAAGTATCCAGAAGTAACGTGGCTTGCAGAAAGGCTTCGTGGAAAAATTAGAAGTACAGGTATTCATGCTGCTGGAGTTATTGTGGCGAAGGATGATATCCGTAACTACGGTCCAGTTGAAACAAGAGAAGATCGTGAGGATAAGGCTTCTGGCCGCATTCCAGTTATTGCATACGATATGGATACTGTCGCAGATATAGGACTAATTAAGCTAGATGCTCTTGGACTAAAGTGTTTATCAGTTATAGCAGATACAACTGCTTCAATTAGAAAGCGTACTGGAAAGAATATAGATTTTTCTAAGATGAATTTTGATGACCCAGAAGTATACAAAATGCTAAGCGAAGGTTATACTAAAGGAGTATTTCAAGCCGAAGCAACTCCATACACAAACCTTTTGATTAAGATGGGTGCCACAGAGTTTGAAGATCTAATCGTATCTAATGCTCTCGTTCGCCCAGGAGCTATGAATACTGTTGGTGCATCATATATCAATAGAAAGCATGGCAAAGAAGCGGTTGAATATGTACATCCAATTATGCAGCCCTTCACAAAAAATACATATGGGGTAATTATATATCAAGAGCAGGTCATGCAGGCCTGCGTACACCTTGGTGGAATGACTTGGTCTGAGGCAGACAAAGTTCGTAAAATTATTGGAAAGAAAAAAGATGCAAAAGAATTCGACCAGTTCAAGGATAAATTTGTTGAAGGCGCTTCAAAGCACATTTCTAAAAAGCAGGCAGAAAAGCTTTGGCACGACTTTGAAGCACATGCTGGATACTCGTTCAATAGGTCTCACGCTGTTGCTTACTCTATGCTTTCTTATTATACCGCTTGGCTTAAGTTACATTATCCTCTGGAGTTTATTTTCGCAGCGCTCAAAAATGAAGGAGACAAAGACACCAGAACAGAATACCTCATTGAAGCAAAGCGACTTGGACTAAGAGTTCAACTGCCACATATAAATGAGTCTGATGTATACTTTTCTTTACAGAAAGACTCCCTGCGATTCGGGCTGGCAGAAATTAAATTTATATCAGATAGTATCGCAAATAAAATCATAGAAGGAAGACCATATGCAAACTATAAAGAATTTATTGAAAAGGCCGCAAAAAAAGGAAGCGGCATTAATAGTAGGGCTATTAGCTCTCTTAATGCTATTGGCGGTGCTGCCTTTGAGGATAATGCTAGGAGCGGTCAAGAAAAAGAAAACTACTACGAATACCTAGGCATACCATCTTTTGAATTAAAGAATATTCCCCCTAGAATTAAAGCGCAGGCAATTACAATAGATCAATTTGATCCATTGGGATCGTTTGTTATGTTTGGTATGGTTAAAAGTATAAAGCGTGGCAAAGGCTGGGCAAGAGTCGAATTAGTAGATGAGACTGGAAGTATCGGTCTTTTCCACCACGAACAAACGCAAATTGAATCTGGCAAGATGTATTTTATTCTTGTAGGAGATAATCGTATTGCAAGATATGTGGACGTTGCCGATATTAATCCAGAGTCTGCAGACGTATTTGTAGATTTCTTATATCGAAAACAGTATAGTCTTGAAGAAGATGAGAAGATTGTGGTAAACTTTAGCCCGTACCAGACAAAAAATGGAAAGACTATGTCTCATATTGTAATGTCTGATAAGGATAAAAATCTTACTAGAGCAATTGCATTTCCATCAATGTATAAAATAACATTAGCAAAAATGCGTGACGGAATGAAATGTAAGCCCGTGTTATCAAAATTAGATGATGGCACATTGATGATTAAGGAAATAAAATGACAGACGATATTGTTCAGTCAATGAGCCTGAATAAAATATTGGTTGCCTTGCTGGAACAATATGGTAGTCTCACGGTTCCAACCACAAAATTTGTAGAGGCAGCAAATGAAGATAAAGAATTAGTTGTAGAGTACGATGATACGGACTTTACGTTTAAATTTAGTTTAAGGAGTAAAAATGAACAGCAATGAAATAGTAACTGAATATGGTCTAGATGCTTTGGCCGCAGTACTGCATGAGACGGCAGTAGAAAAAGGATTTTGGGATGGAGAATACACACATGACAAAATTGGAAATAAGTTAGCTCTAGTACATTCTGAAGTTACAGAAGTATTAGAAGCGGTTCGTAAAAGTCAAGGATCAGAAAAAGTAGTAGAAGAAATAGCAGATATTATTATTCGTATTTTAGATGTATATGCCGCTATGAGAAATGAAGAGGCAGTCCTACACAGCCTTGATGAAATATTAAATAATAAAATGAAAAAAAATAAACAACGTCCAAAGCTTCACGGCAACCTATTCTAAATGATATAATAGTAGAAAGAAAGAGTATAAATGACAATTGTAATAGAAGATATATTAGCAAAATTAGATCCAAAAACTAGATCAAGAGTACAGTCAGCAGTAGATGTTCAAGTAGAAAGACAGCCAACGCCCAGCATTGGCTTGAATCTTGCTCTAAAGGGAGGACTTGGCTTCGGAAGACAAGTCTTAGTTTGGGGTAATAAGTCTGCTGGCAAGTCATCTTTCTGTCTACAGATGATAGCAGAAGCACAAAAGAATGGTAAGACTTGTGCCTGGATTGACGCAGAAGCATCTTATGATAAAGGTTGGGCGGAACGGCTTGGGGTAGACTCATCTAAATTGATCTATTCCCCAGCAAAAACAATTAACGACATGGTTGACGTTGCTACACAATTGATGGAGGCAGAAGTCGACCTAATTGTAGTTGATTCTATATCTGCCTTACTTCCAGCAATTTATTTTGAAAAAGATAGTTCAGAATTAAAGAAACTTGAAGATACCAAACAGATCGGCGCAGAAGCAAAGGATATGACACATGCAGTTAAGATGCTTAATTATGCAAACAAGAACACGCTTCTTGTCCTCATATCACAACAACGTAATCAATTTGGGTCTATGCATGCTTCGCATATTCCGACGGGTGGAATGGCGGTTAAATTCTTCTCATCTACTGTTATTAAACTATGGAGCTCGGAAGCTGAAGCGAATGCGATCAAGGCTGGCGTTAAAGTTGGCGATAAGATTATTGAACAAAGGGTAGGAAGACCAGTAAATTGGATTATTGATTATAATAAGCTAGGTCCACCTAATCTTGCAGGACAATATGATTTTTATTACCAAGGAGAAACCATTGGTATTGATAGGACAGGAGAAGTACTTGATGTTGCCGAAATGTGCGGAGTCGTGGAAAAAGGTGGCGCTTGGTACACCGTGGAAGGTGAGCGGCTACAAGGAAGAGCAAAAGCCGTGCAATTCCTTCGTGATAATCCAAAAGTAGTAGACAAACTTGTTAAGGCTATAGATGCCAAGTCTTAATGAATTCATACAAAACAAAGAGCCAACCCCAGGCCTAGATAAAATTGAAGAGTCTAGGCCATGCTCAAAATGTAGCAAGGACTCAGACTTTTATTATTGGAATGCACAAAATTTAGAAATGACTTGGACATGCCCAGACGGTCATAAAAATTCATACAGGATAAACTAATGTCAGAAAGATCAGAAGCAAAGAGAGATGGCGCAAAACAACAAAAGAATAGCGGCAGGGGAGATTACCAAAAGGGTGATGCTATCTGGAATGGCTTTGTTGTTGACTATAAAGAGTCTGGTAAATCTGTATTAGTGTCAAAAGAAATGTGGGCAAAAGTATGCACAGATACCTTTAAGGTAAGCAGGGCATATTATCCAGTATTAAAATTAGTTATAGGTGAAGACAATAGTAAGACAAGATTAGCAGTAATTGAGTGGTCATTACTGGAACAGCTAGTAGAAAAGTGGCACGAGTGAGAGATATATTTATGACAACATTAGTTGGAGCTATTGTAGGTGGAGTATTTAGCGCATTCAAGCTTCCAATTCCAGCGCCTCCAGTATTTGCTGGATTGATGGGAATCGTTGGACTATGGATTGGATACGCTATAGTAACAAAGGTATTGGCATGACAGAGAAAAATACATTAGAGTTAATTAATGATATAACAGAGTTTAATGATCTGCATGAATATATGAAGGATGAACAGCTTGATAAAGCTCTTGCCATCGTGGTAAAGCTTTTACTAAACCCAGATGTACCAGCAGCAAAAGCGCCACATCTTATAATTGAACTACAGGCAATGTCTACAAAGTTTTCTATGCTTGCCTCTGTATACTCAACTATTGCTAAAGACAAGGCTGGGACGGTAAATAATAATAAAAAGAATATATATTATTCGGCAAAGGAGTCGATAGACAAACTTGTGGATGCCCTCAAGTATGTTGTTCGCTATAATGGCTAGAGACATAGTAAAAAACTTAAAGTTTAAAAAATATGAAGGTAAATTTGATCCTAAAGAATTTGCCAAGATGCTTGATGATGCCTATCTTGCTACAAAACGTGCAGATGGAGAAATGACTAAATATACATTTAGCCCAAGTAGTTTTGGATATGGCAATGGAAACTGTCCACGTTATTGGTATATGGCATTTAGCGGAGCAACTTTTATAGATAACAACGACGCAAAGGCAGTCGCAAATATGGCTCAAGGAACTCAGGCTCATGAAAGATTGCAAGGCCTAATTGAAAAAATGGGAGCTCCAATAAAGTCAGTACAGACTGAAATAGAGATTAAAAATGAGTATCCTCCAATTCGTGGGTTCATAGATCTCGTAATTAATTGGGATGATGAAGAAGTTCTTGGAGAAATTAAAACGGCTAAGCAGGAGGTATGGGATACAAGGCAGGCAGAAATGTCACCATCAGCAAACCACATGCTTCAGTTGCTTACATATATGAAATTGAGGAATGTAAAAGAAGCCTTCTTTTTGTACGAAAATAAAAATACACAGGAAATTCTTTTGATTCCAATTCAGATGAATGATAAGAATAAAGAACTTATAGACAATTTCTTTGTTTGGCTCTGTGAAGTCTATGATAATTTTAAAGATGGCGGACTTCCAATAAGGCCGTTTGTAAAAACAAGTTATGCCTGTAAGGGCTGCCCAATTAAAAAAGAATGTTGGGCTGGTCCAACTGGAGAAGTTCAAATTGAACAATATGAGGTGCAAAAATAATGATATGCGCTAACAAAGAATGTGCAAAAGACTTTGAGGCTAAGACCCATAATCAAAAGTACTGCTCAGATGAGTGCTGCCGAGTTGCTACAAATAGGCGGATCATGGAAAAGTACTATGAGAAAAAAGCAATTAGAGGCGGAGCAAAAAGACTATGCAAGAAATGCAATGCTAGATTAAGTAGATATAACGAATCTAATATATGCTCTGGATGTCAGAAAAAGATTGATATAAATCAAAAAAATAAACTGTTAAGGATGATCGATGAAATTGGGTGAACTCATAAAGACAAAAGCAGGTAGAGTTTTGGGTATAGATGCCTCCACAAATTCTATAGCATTTTGTTTAATGGAAGACGATAAACCTCTTAAATGGGGCAAGGTAGAATTTACTGGGTCTGATATATATGAAAAGATCCATGACGCTAAAATAAAAGTTCATGCAATGCTTGATGAATTAAGGTCTGACTATATTGTTGTTGAAGGTGCCGTGTTTGTAAAATCCCCAGACGCCGTAATAAAGTTGTCCTATGTCTACGGCGTAGTAATAGCAGAACTTATGTCTACTGGAGCAAAGGTAATGACTATATCGCCCACATCTTGGCAGGCCCATATTGGCAATAAGAATCCAACTAAGTTAGAAAAAGATAAACTTAGGTTTGAAAATCCAGGGCATGCTGATTCGTGGTACAAAGCGAAGATGCGGGAAATGAGAAAGCAAAGAACTGTAGATTACTTTAATAAGAAATATAATTTATCACTAAACGATTTTGACGTGGCAGATGCATTCGGCATTGCTCATTATTCAAATACGGTGCTTACGGAACGATGAAATTATATAAGAGTAAAGATTGGCTATATCGCCGATATATTGTTCAGAAGAAAACTATGGAAGAAATTGCAAAAGAATGTGGCGTTACTACAATGACCATATATAGAGCCTTGAAAGATAATGGTTTAATTAAATGAGCATAATTTATACTGGAGGAACATTTGATCTTTTTCATTCTGGCCATGTTAATCTATTGAAAAGATGTAAGGAGTTGGCAGGAGACTGGGGAAGCGTCATAGTATCGCTAAACACAGATGAGTTTATTCAGCAGTATAAGGGTAAGCCGCCAGTATGTAGCACAGAAGAAAGAACTGCTGTTCTAGAGTCTTGTAGATATGTAGATCAGGTAGTAATGAATGTTGGCGGAGCAGATTCAAAAATAGCAATAGAGATAGTTAAACCAGACTATATAGTTATAGGATCTGACTGGGCTAAAAAAGACTACTACGCTCAGATGGGATTTACCCAAGACTGGCTAGATGATCGTGGCATTGGATTGGTTTATGTTCCATATACACAAACAATTTCTACTACAAAATTAAAAGGAAGAATGCAGTGAAATTTTTTACTTATGTGGTTTGCTGGGACGAGGTATACGATAATGTTCTTAATATAGAGCATTCTTTTAAATCAAACAATATTCCACATAAAGTTATAAATTCTGGATTTAGAATTAATGATGAGTGGTTGAATGTTGGAGATATAAGGTATTACAGACAGTTATATAAAGCCGTACAAGACTTCGATCGATCATATGAGTATATGTTTTGGCTTGCTGGTGATGTAAGTTACAGTAACTGGATATCATTTATAGATAGGGCAAACTTATCTATTTCAAAATATAATGTTTTTGCTTATGCTCCACACTTAACAAGTGAGCCATGGCATGAAGGATCTTCTAAGATAATTAATTTAGATTTAGATGACAAGATGCTTCTTTCAATTCAAACAGACGGCATAGCGGTCATATTGCATAGAGATGTAGTTAACATGCTTGAAAAGTATTTTGACTTCCTTTCAGACAGGACAGATATTACAAAGTTGACTAGCGGCTGGGGAATGGATATGATTTGGTGTGCGTATTCTATATACAATAAAAAGCTAGTTCTTAGAGACAATGCAAATATTTTAACTCATCCCTCTGGTAGCAGTTATAATCATGACAGAGCTTCGCAAGAATTAAAAATAATTTTAGAAACTTTTTATGAGTTTTGTGACGCAAATAGTATAGATTCTAATGAAATTAAACAATTGCATGACAAAATATATGGAAGAATGCAGCATAGATCAGACTGCTTATCCGTAGATTCATTCTATAAAGTAAAGCCAGAAGTATTAAAAAATAAATATCCAATCAATTATCACACTATATACATAGATGATACTCGTTTAACTAATAGAAATAATTTAGACTATGTATTAAACGGAAATAAGTTAGATATAAAATGCCTTAATGCTAAAAAAGATGGGGAGTTAGATATATTTAAATTAGAAAATCCAGAATTTAAATTTGCTTGGGATGGATTCAAGCCAGGAGAAATTGGTAATTTTGGAAGTCATTATCTTGCTTGGAAATATTTGAAGGAAAACGATTTAAATGAGTTAATTGTATTTGAAGATGATGTTTTAATAGATAATTCATTTCATGAAAAGTATCAAACTGCCATGAGCGTACTGCCAGATGACTACGATATATTTAGCCTTTATGTTGATAAAAACCAGCATCCAAGATTTGACGAATCTCAAAAGATTAGTTATTATATAGCCAAGGGATACCAAGACTGGTCTACTTTATGTTACGTAATTTCAAAGCGGGGAGCAGAAAAATTATGTAAATATGTAGAGGAAATAGGCTTTGATCATCCAACAGATTGGTTTATTTTTAGAAAAGGTCATCAAGGCATATTTAATGTCTATACTTTTCCACCATATATTGAGAGTCCTCTCAATATAGATTCAAGATATGAATCACAAGTTCAATAGGAGCGGATATGTTAGAGCCAGTATTTCCAGATGCAATTAGATTTGAATGTAAAGATTTATATTTACATTCCATAGGTGCCCCATCAGGTAGAAAGATTTGGGATACCTGCCATGAAATTGCAAAGATGTTAATAGATAAGAATATATCTTATGGCGATTCCGCCCTATCCCCAGTTCGTATATTTTCAAAGGCGGAACCAAGAGAACAATTATATGTTCGCATAGATGATAAATTAAGTAGACTTATGAAGGGCTCAGACTATCCAGGAGATAATGATATTGATGACCTAATTGGCTATTTAATACTGCTCAAAATAGCTAAATCCAGTTGATATTTTAGTCGACTAAGAGTATAATAATTACATATGGAAATTGAATTAGCTGATCATTTTGATCGCATGAACAAGGTTGTTGAAGAATTACTCAAAGGTAACAATCCCACTCAGATTGCCTCTATAACGGGTTTTAAACGTTCAGATGTCCTAGGATATATAGACGAGTGGAAAGAGGTCGTTAGAAGCGATTCTGGGGCCCGTGACAGGGCAAAGGAAGCCATCTCTGGAGCAGACCAACACTATGCCATGCTTATTAAAGAGGCCTGGAAGACCGTAGAGGATGCAGATCAGGCGGGACAATTAAATATAAAAGCAACAGCATTAAAACTAATTGCAGATATTGAAGGCAAGCGTATTGGAATGCTACAAGAAGTCGGATTGTTGGACAATCAAGAATTGGCATCGCAGGTAGCAGAGACCGAACGAAAGCAAGATGTATTAGTTAAAATATTAAAAGAAGTAACAGCAACCTGTCCTAAATGTAAAATGGAAGTTGCAAAACGTTTGTCTCAAATAACTGGAGTAGTAGAACCAGTTATTCTTGATGCAGAGGAAGCAAGTGGATCTTAATTTTAATGATCTCATTGATATTCTTGACGGAGAAGAATTTGATGAAAGACCAGTTGATCTTAAGACATTTGTAACAAGCCCAGACTATCTTGGACTACCGCCACTTTCTGAAAATCAATATACATTAATTGAAAAGTCGTCTCAGATTTATAAAGAGTCTACCCTAATAAAATTGTTTGGCGAAGAAGAAGGTCGTCGTAGATTCAAGCAAACATGTAATGAAGTTATTGCACAACTAGGAAAAGGAAGCGGCAAAGATTACTGCTCCACTATCTCGGTTTCTTATATAGTTTATTTGCTGCTATGCCTAAAAGATCCTGCCACATATTATGGAAAGCCTCCTGGAGATACCATTGATATTCTTAATATTGCTGTCAACGCACAGCAAGCAAACAATGTTTTCTTCAAGGGATTTAAAACACGCATAGATAGATCACCATGGTTTATTGGAAAGTATGACCCGAAGGCTTCGGAAGTCAGATTTAACAAGAATGTAAACGTATACTCTGGACACTCTGAGCGTGAAGCATTCGAAGGTTATAACGTCATAGCCGTTATCCTAGATGAAATTTCTGGATTCGCCACAGAGAATACTACTGGGCATGACCAAGCTAAAACTGCAGATGCTATATACGATATGTATCGTGGATCTGTCGTATCTCGTTTTCCAGATTACGGCAAAGTAATTCTTTTGTCGTTCCCCCGATTTAAAAATGATCCAATACAAAAATTTTATGATTCTGTAATAGCAGAAAAAGAAACAATAATTAGAACCAAGAAGTTAAAGATGGATGAAGAGTTGCCAGACGGCACAGAGGGAAATGAATTTATAGTTGAATGGGAAGAAGATCATATCATCTCTTATACAATTCCAAAGGTCTATGCTCTCAAAAGACCAACATGGGAAATCAATCCAACTAAAAGCATAGAAAACTTTAAGGTAGAATTTTATAAAAATATGCCAGATGCATTAGGTCGCTTTGCCTGTATGCCCCCAGAAGCAGTAGATGCTTTCTTTAAGTCTCGTGAGAAAATAGAAAAAGCATTTAACAATATGGCGCTGGCAGTAGACAACTTTGGTAGATTTGAAAATTGGTTCGCACCAGACCCTGATAAGGAATACTTCTTGCATGTAGACTTGGCACAAAAGCATGACCATTGTGCCGTATCTATGGCCCATGTTCAAAAGTGGGTAAATGTAAAAGTAACCGATACATACTCCCAGCCTGCGCCAATCGTAGAAGTAGATGCAGTTAGATATTGGACTCCTACTGCTGATAAATCTGTAGATTTTACAGAGGTAAAAGATTATATTTTGTCTTTAAGAACTCGTGGATTTAAAATAAGAGTCTGCACATTTGATAGATGGAATTCGCATGACATGATGCAGCAGCTAAAAGCCTACGGAATAAATACGGAGACTTTGTCAGTTGCCAAAAAGCATTATGATGATATGGCTATGGTAGTGGCGGAAGAAAGGCTTTCTGGGCCTAATATTAAATTACTTATAGATGAGCTTTTGCAGCTGAAAATTATGCGTGATAGAGTAGATCATCCAAGAAAAGGATCAAAAGACTTGGCGGATGCTGTATGTGGTTCAATATATAACGCCATAAGCAGAAGTAAATTTGAAACTAATCAGGAAATAAATGTGCATACATACGACTCAATTGCACGTAGAAATGATAGACAGGAAGAAGACGTTAGACTTAATGTAATTAGACCACCAAAGATGCCTTCAAAATTGGCGGACGTACTAGATGGAATGGAAATACTATGAGCATATATCAAGATAAAGCTAAAGAATGTAAATGCTGTGGAAAACATGTACCGCTGCCTACTACCCTAAAAGAGTATGCGGGATATATGCTTTGCCCTACCACATTTGCAAATGTAGTTGAATATAAGAGATTGTGGAAGTCTCTTGGATCAAGACCACCTGGAAGCGTCAGAAAACATTTCTCTGATTACGTCCAGCAGTTGGTGGAGACAACCATTGACAAAAATGAGGATGGCACAATACAATAGGGCTAGGTGGCGTTAGCTCAGTTGGTCAGAGCCCCAAACTCATAATTTGGCCGTCGTAGGTTCAAGTCCTACACGCCACACAAAAGAGAGTATAATAAAGATATGGATGAAGAGGAGTTCGGAATGGAGCTAGAGCACTATTTAGAAATAGGCGCAATAACTCTGGAAGGCATGGATGAAAATGGTGAACTTATATTTGCCATAGATGAAAAAGCTAAAGACATAGCACCAGAATTATGGGAAGCTCATACAAGTTATGTCGATGAAACTCTTGTTAAGTTATATGAAAAAGGTTTGATGGAGGTTGAATATGATGAAAATCTTGAAGCAACACTACATCTTAGTCCAGAAGGACAAAAGCTTGCAAAAGAATTGGGGCTAATCCAAATGGATATGCCAGAGCCCCCAAATGATTAGGAGATAATATGCCATACAATATTAAACAGAATGTAGCAGGGTGCAGAGGGTTTGCAGTAGTTAATGATAAGGGCGAACTTAAAGGATGTCACCCAAGCAGAGGAAGAGCATTGGCTCATCAAAGAGCCCTATATGCCGCAACAGCAAATGAAGAAAAGATGAAAGAGAAGAAAAAACGCATCTTGTAATCTAAAAAGCTTTTTGCTATAATATATGTGGGTCGCCGTCAGGGGCCCACATATTAATTTATTCGCTTGAAGGAGGAATAAAATGGTTACAAACCTATCATTGGATCTTTTTAAAGATCCATTTTTTATTGGCTGGGATCGCCATATTAAAGATCTTGAAAAACTTATGGGTGCATCTACTAATTACCCGCCATACAATCTAAAACAAATTGGAGAAGACTCCTATGCTGTTGAAATTGCTTTGGCAGGATTTAGCAAAGAAGACATCACGGTAAAACAGGAAAAAAATGTTTTAACGATTACTGGTGAAAGCAAATCAGACACCAGTAGCACCTACATTCACAGAGGCATTGGAGGTCGCAATTTTACAAGAACATTTTCTCTTGCAGAATATGTTGAAGTACATAGCGCTATAATGCTACAAGGAATGCTAATAGTTAATTTAATCAAGAGGGTTCCAGAGGAAGCAAAACCAAAAGTGTTTTCAATTACTGATGGTGATGAATTAGCCGCAATTTCTGGAGCAGAGCAGGATGAAATGCTTGAGCAGGCAGAAAAAGAAGGCCTCTTGAAACGCAAGAAGAAGAAATAGTATAATGGTATCCTGGGCATCGCAGCCTAGGATCGTCGGGGAAGACAGCGACGAAAAATAACTGGTATAGTCCTGAGCATGACTGTAAAAAACTGCTCCTTAAATTTAGGAGATAAATGCCAGCGTATGATTACAAGTGTGTGATATGTTCATACACAAAAGAAATACCTAAGCCAATAACGCAAGCTGATATGGTTGAGCTTTGTGAAAAATGTGGTGCTGCAATGGTTAAACAATACGGTACATTTGGCATTCAATTCAAGGGCACAGGCTTTTATAAAACAGACAACGCTAAATAATTTAATGTTATAATTAACTTGTTACAAAAGTTGTAACAAGGAGTTTAAGTTGACTGGAACTAAATTATGGAGACTATCATTAGCCGCAATTTTAATGTTTGGCTGGGTTTTTCTTGTTCCATCAAATGCATACGCAACTTGCGTTAACTATTTACAGTCACAAACAATAGCAGCCGCCTACGAGGGCGACCCAGCCCCAACAGTCAATACGATGGATACATGCGGCGGCGACGATACATCTTATCAAATTCCAATAGCTACAACAATAACATTTGACGGTGTACAGTATTCAAATGTATACGCAACAACTAACTCAGTAATTACATTTGGACAGGCAGATAATACGTATTGGGATTATCCACAAACCCCGTCAATTTCTTTATATTCTATGGATTGGGTTACTGGTTGGTATGGCGCTCCAAATACTTTAGACATATTATATTCAGAAGGCGGATTTCAATTAAATATGCAGGCTATTCCATTTGGTCAATGGGGGGCTGAGCCAAGCACTATAAATATATTAGTAGCTATTACTAATACTGGAAGTCTTGCAGTATCATATAGTTATCAAGGGCCAGAATATAATAATATGAGAACTGGCGTTAGGCTACATGATGGATCTATTGTGTCTTTAGAAGCATGGGGAGCAACACAGATACAGCCAGGATCTTCTACTCCAACACTAGAGCCAGAGCCAGTTGTTGTTGGACCAACACAAGAACAGTTAGCAGTACAAGAAGAAATGCGTGTTACTGCAAATTTAATTGCTAATGCAATTGCTAATGCACAAAATGTAGAGCCTAATCCTGAACCATCGCCTGAGCAAACTCAACCAATCGATCCCACTCCAACTCCAACACCTGAAACAACTTCTGAACCAGAACCAACTCCAAGTCCTGAGCCATCGCCCACTGTTGAGCCTTCACCAGAGCCTTCACCTCAGCCAACGGATATAGATCCAACCCCAGAGCCAACACCTGAGCCATCTCCAATCGAACTTTCTCCAGAACCATCTCCAGATAATACCACAGAACCAGAAATTGTGGTAATAGAGCCAGAAGTAATTACTCCAGAAGATCCACGTTTTCCAGAAGAAGATATTGTAATATTAGTTGAAGATAAAACAGAAAATACAGAAGTGTCTGAAGATATGTCCAGGCTACTTGCCGATCTTACAAGTAGCCAAACTCTTGCAACATTAAGTCCAGAACAGAAAGCTGCAGTCGCTTCCACTCTTGGCATTAGGTCTGAGGAGGTTACGAAAGTAGTGGAATTAGCAAAAACAAATGAAGCAGTAGCAGAAGCATTAGAGGAATTTGGAAATAGGGCAAATAAAAATATTGATGCCCCAATGCCATATACATTAGCAGATGCTGTAACAGAGGTTCAAACAGAAAAATTTTTGGCGGATCCAATAGGAACATTAACAGATATAGATTTAGAAAAAGTCCTAGACCCATCAGAATGGGGTAAGGATATGACAGATGACCAAAGAGAAAAAGCACAGGAAGTCGTCGTACCAGTAATTATTGCAAGTAATATTGTGGCAGCAGCCATGACAAGGAGGAAATAATGAAAATAATTAAAAAGGTCCTTAGCTACGTCTGGGAGGTAATTAAAGAAAGCATTGCCCAAATATTTACTCTCCTTGGTTTTTTTATAGCATGGCTGACCCTAACGGGTAGTGCTCAGCAAGTTGTAGGAGTAGCGACAGTAATTGCTACTATTATTTGGCTAGCAACAATACCACTAAGAAAAGAGGAATAATAAATGATTAAAGAAAAAATTATGCTTATACTGGCAGCAGGAGTAATGGCTGCAATTGGAATGGCAATAATTGGAGACTATATAGTAGCTGCAATTGAAACCAGTAAAACTGGCGAGCCAGTAGACGTTTCAGCCGAAGTTATGACCCTGGTTCAAACCGCTCTTGGCGGAGTTATTGGCATTATAGGCGGATATTTTGGAGCTAAGGGTTCTAAAGACTAAAATGCTATAATGGAGGCATGAGAAAATTAGGTGCCTCATTAGCTAGTTTAATGCTAGCCCTCACAGTTACATCGTGTAACTTTGATGGTTCATTCCGTTATGAATGCCAAGATACAGCAAATTGGGAAAAAGCCGAATGCAACCCACCAATCTGTGAGACTACTGGAACATGTTCTAGAGATTTAGTAGGACAAGAAGTCTGGGATGAGTACCAAAAAACAAAGGTAAAAAATGGCTAAAGAAAGATTAACACCACAAGACCTTGATGCAAGATTAAAATTCATTTTAGGAATTACGCTTGGATCAATTCTATTCCTAACATCAATTGGAATTCTTTACGGATTGTTGTTTGTTACACAACCAATAGGAGCACAGTCAGAAAATGACAAGATGTTCTTTAATGTATTGGGAAGCGTTGCAACATTTATTACAGGAACATTGGCGGGTCTACTAATTGGACAGTCTGGTGCAAAAGATATTATGAAGGCACAGTTAGACAATAAAGAAATGGACGCTAAGAATACTCAGGCGGATAAGAAACTTGAGTCAGAATTAGAAATTAATGAACTAAAGGCTGAGGTAGAAGCAGATGCTGTCAGGGCTCGTCTTGATGCAAAGCCAAATGATCAAATGCCAGCAGAGCAGCCAGTAGATACAGAATGGGATAAAGATTAAAATGTCAGATAACTTTCCAGTACCAGAAGAAACGGCAAAGGCTCCTAAAGGAAGTGCTGCTCGTTTAATTCAAGTTGCTAAATCTCAAGTTGGATACATTGAAGGTCCAAAAGACAATGAGACAAAATATGGTGCGTTTACAAAGGCTAACTTCCAGCCATGGTGCGGATCATTTGTAATGTGGTGTGCAGATCAAGCAGGAGTAAAGGTGCCAAACACAGTTTATACTCCAGGCGGGGCAGCCGCATTCAAAAAGTCTGGTAAATGGATTGACGTAGATGTAGCAGATCCAGAGCCAGGAGACATTGCTTATTTTGATTTTCCTGGGGACGGTGTAGACAGAATCTCGCATGTTGGAATTGTCGTCGAAGACAATGAGGACGGAACCGTATGGTGCATTGAAGGGAATACTTCAAGCAGCAAAAAAGGAAGTCAAAGAAATGGCGGAGAAGCCTGCAGGCAGCTTCGTGCATTTAAGAAAAATAAGAAAGGTGTTCCTATCTCTATAGTAGGATTTGGACGCCCTAAGTTTAAAGCATAATGAAGACATATAAGGTAAAATTAGAGATTGAAGCAGAAGTACAGGCATTTGACGAGAATGATGCTGTAGACTATTTAAACGATATATTCGGAGTTGATGACGAAGTCAGAAATGTCAAAGTTGTCAGCGTAAAGGAGAAGTGATGGCTAAAGAAGGATACAAGCCCACCGCTGGTATGAAGGCGGCAGCTAAGAGAGCTATTCGTTGGAAAGAACAAGGAAAAGCAACAGGTGCTGGAACCGCAGTAGGCTGGACTCGTGCAGGGCAACTTGCACGTGGTGAGACATTAAGTTTGTCCACCGTTAAACGAATGTATTCCTTCTTTTCCAGACACGAAGTAGACAAAAAAGGTAAAGACTTTTTCAATACTTCTAACCCTTCGAATGGTCGAATTATGTGGGACGCATGGGGTGGAGATGCTGGTTTCTCTTGGTCTCGCAAAATTGTAGAGCGGGAAAAGAATATGAAGAAATCCTATACTCAAGATGAATTAATTGATGAAATTAAAGATATGCTTGATGACGTAGTTAACCCAGTAGATACGGTAATTGAAATTGATGACGATGAAGAAATTAAAAAAGCCCTACGTCCAGAGATCACTAAAGAGCAGCTTGGAATGGTAATTGAGCATCTAATGGAAGCAATTGAAGGAATGATTGAGGTTCCAGAAGAAGAAGAGCCAGAAGCTGAAATGGAAGCTCCAGAAGCAGAAGACAACGGCGTACCTCCAGTCGGAGATCCAATGAAAAATGAAATTAATTACCCAGTTACAAAATCAGAAAATTCAGATTATGAATCAGACGATGAAGAAGAAGATAAATGGGATAATATGACAAAAGCATGCTGGTCTGGCTATAAGCAGGAAGGCATGAAAGAAAAGAATGGCCGAATGGTTCCAAACTGTGTCCCAGTAAATAAGTCATATGATGAAAAAGATGAAGAATTGGACAAGGCCAAAGATAAATATAAAGAAGTAATTGATGATCGCAGAGGTGAGCCATCTGACAAAGAACTCTATGCTAGAGTTGTTGCAGAGGCTAAAAGAAAATTTGATGTCTACCCTTCAGCCTATGCAAATGGATGGGTAGTTCAAGAATATAAGCGCCGTGGTGGAAAGTACACAGTAAAGAAGTCCGTTTGGAACGGAACTTTCATTAAATAAGTATTGACAGAGCCGCAGCAATTCCTGTATAATATATATATTGGGATGCTGCGGTTTAGTCTATAAAAAGGAAAATGTTAAACCTAAATTTACAAGGTGTTGAAGTCTTCATAAGAAAAGCGCAGACAGAAAAAATAAATACTTTCTGGGAAAATTATGATCTTTTAATATGGAATAAAAATATCAACGGATATACAAGCAAAAACGGCATGTTTCGAAAGAATACATGGGGGACGGCAGAAAGAATAGCCGTCAACAATAATGGTATATGGAAGCTCCCTATAAAGTATGTCAAATATTTTAAATGATTTAGGTGTAGATACAGACGATTTTGACTGGTGGCATCTGGCCGTATGTCGTGGAATGGACACAAATCTATTCTATGATAAATATGAAGTAGATGCCAACATAGCAAAAAATATAGACGACGCATGCTTGTCATGCCCAGTCCTTAAAATGTGCTATGAATCAGGCGTAGAAAAAGCAGAGTATGGAGTATGGGGTGGCGTTTATATGTCATCAGGAGAAATAGATAAGTCTAAAAATCTCCACAAGACTCCAGAAATTTGGAAGAAACTAAGGAGTAAAGGTGTCGCTTAGCAATAGCAGTCATTTTTATGATAAAGGCCATTTCAAACATGGCATTAATCAATGGACGGGCGAACCAAACAAACCAGTATTTTATAATGACGAAATGAAGAAAAAGATCAGAGAGATAAGGCAACCTATGTTGCTCATGATGGATATTGCAATGTACCCAGACTTTCTAGCGATCAGATTATACGAAGATAATTTTTTACAGTTTGACGGAAGCAAAAAGGAAGAAGTAATTTCTTATGTTGATAAGGTTAAAAAAGTAATAGAATCATTTGGTGTAAGATGTGAACTAGAGGGGGTACCAAGTGCAAGAGTATTATGAGATAATTAACATTGTATATATATATGAAGAAAGAGTTTATGGAACAGTGGATAAGCTTGGAGCGTTTGCATCTTTGGTAAAATATAATAAAGACGGAATAGATTGCGAAGTTTTATTAGAAAATGACGAGTTCGCTATAGTAGACGAAATCGTATTTCATCACGTAGAGGAAGATAATGGATAAGATCTTATGCTATAGCTGTAGCAAGAGCAAGCATAAATTAAATGCAAAGAAGTCCTCTTTGCTTCCGATTAATTTATTGATGTGCGAGACCTGCATCAATTCTAAATTGGAGCCACGCTGGGTAATTATTTTGGCTGGAAGATCAAATGGCGCCGACCATGTCAGGGAATTTGTTCTTAAAAAGCGCTATATAGGAAATGAAATATCTGCGTCTGAACTATTAGTTTAGACCTATTTAACGGTATAATTAATCTATTATGGATTATACCTCTATTGTTTTGGCTATTTCTGCCGCCGTATTAAGCGGTATGGGTACGGCAATTGTGGCGGGGCTAAAAGAAAATAAAAGAGAAAAAACAAGAAAGCAAGAGCGGGAACAGGATCATCTTAAATTAGAGATAAAAGACCTTAAAATTGAATTATATAAGCTTGAAAAAGAGCTGACAGACTGGAAGGATAAATATTACTCCTCAATACAGGAATTAATCCAGGTTAAATCAGAGCTTGAGAATGCCCTAGTACAATTAAATATAATTGAATTGCAGGATGTAGACTCGGAATATTAGAAATAGTACAATAGGGTATATGACCTGTATCGTAGCCCTATCTTCTGGGAACAAGGTATTTCTTGGAGGAGATTCTGCCGCATCAGATGAAAAGTCTGGTTTAATACTTCAAACAACAGATCCTAAAGTTTTTAGAGTGGGACAGTTTGGCGTAGGCTTTGTTGATTCTTTTAGAATGGGACAAATTTTACAATACAACTGGACTCCGCCAATTTATAAGCCGACGGCAGGATATAAAAATTTAGATAAATTTATGCGTACTAAGTTTGTTGAATCTGTCAAAGAAGCTTATCAAGAACACGGATATGGAAGATTTGGTACAAGCGCTGGTGAAGATGGCGATGAAGGTGGAATTATAATTATTGCAGTACAAAATACTGGAAGAATATTTATTATGGATGTAGACTATCATGTTGCTGAAGTTGATGTTGAATACCTTGCAGAAGGAAGCGGACAGCAAGTAGCGCTAGGATCTTTATTTTCCACGTCTACAATAAAGACTCCACGAAAGCGTGTAAGAATGGCTCTAGAGGCATCAGCCAAGTTCATAATGAGCGTAAGAGGCCCCTTTACAATTATAGAGGTCTAGGAGTATAATAGACATATGAAGTGGCTGAATCGTTTAGCCGCCCTACTGTTTGGATTAGTTACAGTAGGATTAATAAGAGACTTCCTAGATAAGCATACTGTTATTGTATTTGACAATCAGGAAGAAGATGACAAGGATGAAGAAGTGGACGACATATTAAATCTTAAACCAGATAACTATGATAATGCCATGGATCTTCGTGGAACACCGACTCATGTCTGTGCCTGCGGATGTAACATTTTCAACTTAAAAGTAATTTTTAATGAGAATGAAATCGCAACTTACTTCCTTGACATGGAATGTGCAAATTGCGGCAGTCTTGCTACTGCTCCAACGCCAGTAGACTACATAGAAGGATTAGATAATTGAGAAAATCAGAAAGACTTAGAATTGCAGAATTAGAAATAATTAGACTTACCTACGAAATAGAATATGTAAAAGCCATGTTGTCAGCAATCATTGAGGTTGGCGGAATGAAAGCCCCAGAGATGGATGCTGGAAAATGGTACGCAAAGAAACCAAATAGACCAGATATTCCTAACAACTAGTATTGACGATCTAGTTGTCATTTAGTAGAATAGGCAACATGAATAAAAAACTAATGGCGGCTGTTGTAGCCTTAATTACAACTATCACATCAATCAATATGGTTCAGGCTAATCAGCCTGCTCCTGCAACGGTGGCAATTCTTGATACAGCTTTGAACGCAAATTTACCAGTGTTTAAAGATAGAATTGTTTATGAAGTATGTATTTTAGAATGGAATTCATGCCCAAATGGATCTAATTTTATGGAGGGTCCAGGAGCAGCATATATGCCATTATCACAAATGGTGGCAAATGGCTTTGATCATGGAACTAAAATGGCACATGCATCAGTATCAACTAATCCAAATATTGGAATTGTATTCGTAAGGATTGTTGGAGCCACTTCAACTGGCGTAAGACAGATATACAATGAGGAAACTTTTGTTAAGGCTTTAAATTGGGTAAACGCAAACAAGTCTAAATTTAATATTCAGGCTGTGGCAATCTCTCAAGGACATCATAATTTAGCACCTTTGGCTAATTATTGCCCAACAACACCAAATACTGTAAGTGCTATATCAACACTTGATTCGTCAGGAGTACCTGTTTTTATTGCTGCTGGTAATATGCGTGATCAAAAGCGTGTATCTTGGCCAGGTTGTATTAGTCAAGCAGTAACTGTATCTGCAACTTCAGTTACGGACGGAATTGCAGTTTATTCTAATTACGATTCTAATATCACAGATATGTTTGCTCTTGGTAGATTAAGACTTATTAATCCTAGTGGATATTTTTTCAACGAAGACGGCACATCTGTTTCGGTACAAGTTGCAGCAGCAGTTTATGTTGGACTTAAATCAAAATATCCTTCATACACAAAACAACAATTATTAGATTTGATTAAATCAAAATCCTACCCAGTAAAAAGTAAAACTATTTCAGGGTATGTTGTAAGCAAGGATATTTTAAATGGCTAATCAAGTCACCGTATTAGAAGGAATAATCGGAGACGTTGCAATTGCGTTATATCAGAAATGGTATAACGCAATGCCATTAGAAGAAAGAAATGAAATGGCAGAAGCAGCTTTGAAGAAAAATGCACAAGAAAGCACATTATTTGTTATCCAAATGTTTATGGATAAATTCAACCAAGCAGCAGAAGAATTAAAAAATCAAGACTAGTATTGACTAGCCTTATACTATTTAGTAAGATAGGACTATGCAAACATTTTTACCAGAGGCGGACTTTGCAAAGACTGCTAAACATTTAGATCGTAAGCGTCTTATTAAGCAAAGCGTAGAAAATCTTCAGGTCCTCAAGTCTCTTGCAGGATATTATAATGAATCAGGCGCATGGGTGAATCATCCAGCCGTCAAAATGTGGGAGGGCCATGAAGATTGGCTGTTCCTATACAATGAAGCCATCGTAAAAGAAATCATTATGCGTGGCTATAAGAATAGTACACGAGATACATTCGACCAGATCTATCAGGAAAATTTCCTTATGCTGGAATCAGATGAGCCTTGGTGGCTAGGAGATGAGCGTGTACATTATTCTCATAAGGGAAGGTTGTACGAAAAGGACCCAGAAAAGTACTATTTCTATTCGGAGTTTGCGGACTATCGTGAACTAGGGTATACTTGCTGTGAATCTTGCAGTTACTACTGGCCAACTCATGCGGAGGATACAGATGAATCTAACTAGTGAAACCTTTAGTAAAGCTTTAAATGACAACAAGATACTGATTGTAGATTTTTGGGCGGATTGGTGTGGGCCTTGTTTAAAGGTTGCTCCAATATTAGATGAGATAGCAAGTGAGTACAATGTATCAATTGCTAAAGTTCATGTAGATGAACAACAAGATTTGGCTACAAAGTACGACATATCTACAATACCAACATTAATGGTATTCGAAAATGGAGTACCAGTCAAAAAAGTGGTTGGCGCACAGCCTAAACACAAACTCGTGAAAGAGTTTGAAGGATGGATATAACATTTAGTGAATGGATGACATACGGGATTGAAAAAGGTTGGTGCGGACCCCCAGTATGTTATACCCATGACGGACTACCAATGTCTGAGCAAGAGTTTGCAGAGTTTGATGAAGGTCAAGATCCTTGCATGCATATTGTTCGAATGTACGAAGACATTGAGATGAAACAAAGTATAGAGGATAACCATTCCCCATCAAATTGGCGGAATTCGTACATAAAATAGATTTCTGGTCTACAATGGGTCAGAATAAAAAAGGAGAAAAAATTAAATGAAATCATTTAAGAAAATAGCTCTCGCCATGGTTGCAGCCATGACACTGGGCACCCTTGGAGTGGCACCTGCAAATGCCGCCCCTATGACAGTTGCTTTGACTGTTAATGGTAGCGCCCCTGCAACAGCGGGAACAGCCACAACAACTGCTGTGGAGCTTCCAGTTCCATCAGATAATTCTGTTGATGCTGCTGATGCTCTAAAGTTTGTAGTTACAGTGGATACAGGTACAGCCGTTGCGGTTTCTGCAACAAATGCCTCTATCGTACTTGCAACAGCAACTGCTGCTGCTCCAGTAACTGCTGCTAGTGGATCTGCTTCAACAACAATTGCAACTGGAACAGGAACAACTGCTACATTCTTTGTTTTTACAAAGACCACCGCAGTAGGAACTGTTTCCATTACAAACCAAGGTGAAACTAAGGTTTATTATGTACAAGGTGCAGTCGGAAAGATCAATGATATTTCAGTATCTGGTCTTGACGTCGGTGCTTCTGGTACACAGGTGACGCTAACAGTTACCGCTAAGGATGTATTCGGTAATAAGGTTTCTGGAAAGTCAATTACAGCAGTAGTTGCTAACGGAACTCTTGATACGACAACTGCCACAACTGGCACTGGTCTAGCAGACTTTGGTGCCCGTGATTTTAAGGTTACACTTCCAACCAATGGTTCGGCTGCTGTAATTTTTTCAGTCACAAACTCTGCTGATTTGGCAACTGCTGTAACTGGTTTTAATACCATTACTTCATCTGTTGCAAAGAATATTGCAGTTCGTGACCTTGCTGCAGAACTTACTGCTGCGCTTGCTGCCAAGGCTACTGCTGAGGCTGCTTTAGCAACAGAGAAGTCTGCTCGTGCTGCCGACGCTGCTGCTGCTGCAACTGCTGCTGCAACTGCCAAGGCTACTGCTGATGCAGAAATTGCAACACTTAAGGCAGAGGTTGCAACACTTAAGGCTAATGCAGTAACCGCTAAGCTTGCTGCTGATAAAGCCCTATCCGATGCCGTTGCTGCTAAAGATGCTGAAATTGCAAAATTAAAAGCAGATAACTCTGCTGCTCTTGATGCAATTAAAAAGGCATTCAATGCACTTGCTGCAAAATGGAATAAGGCTAATCCAAAAGCCAAGGTTGCTCTCGTAAAGTAATCTAATTAAATACTGGGGCAGGACTGAGGTCTTGCCCCTTTATTTTATAAATGATAGAATAATATGGTGGAAGAATACTTACAAGAAAAAGTCCGACGGGACATAATAAAAGAAATAAGTAATCTTGAACTTCCAAATGAATGGAAGCCACAACAAGTGATTGATTATATAATCAGAAAGATAAATAAAAAATAATGTGGAATAAAATAAAGAATTGGTTACTTCCAAAAGGGGAAGAGTTTCAATATAATGTATTAGTTCAGGCTGAACCTGAAAGAAAGGTGGTAGTCGTGAAGAAAGCCGCAGCAAAGAAGCCAGCAGCCAAGAAGAAGGCTCCTGCAAAGAAGTCTCCTGCAAAGAAGACTGTCAAGAAGTCAACACCAAAGAAGAAGTAAATGGGAAAACATCACGATAAAATAGCGGCATCGTTGGAGATCCGACGTAGGAATCATAAGGGTCCAGGCGGTAAAGTTCCAGGGTCTATGAATAAAAAGAAGACTGGATATAATCGTGTGAAGGCCAAAAAGTCGTAGCAATGGAATATAAAGAGCAGTGTGAAATGAAGGGTTGCGAAAATGAGGCTACCCGAATTACTAGCACCGAAACTAAATATATAGTTATTTGCAATGATTGTTGGCACGAAATGTACAAAAACTAGGATAGCATGATACAGAAATTAGCGGATATGGTCTGGGGGGTAGTAGAAAAGCTCTACTCCCTTCCAGATGACATATTTGATTTCGAAGATGATGAAAATGCTATAATAGATGAATGAGCGGCTTTCTAGACCCGCTTAAATACAACCTATAGGAGAAATAAAATGGACGGAATTAATCTAACTGGTTTCAACCAGACAGGTGAGCAGTCGGGATCCAATAATCTTGATCTTAACCCAACAGGACAACAGCCAGCAGCAGCTTTCCCAGCGAAAGATGTATCAAACCAAGCAACAGCACAAGGTCCTAAGTAATATGTGCGTTGAATGTGGATGCGAAAACGTCGGTAGCCAAACAGGAATGGCAAAGATTCCTGGCGGCATGCTAGATGTTACAAGGGATGGAGAAGCAGGTCTTACCCTAAATATGACTGCAACTCCAGAACAAAGAGAAAGATTTATTAATGAATAATGGTACAGGAATGGAGACTCCTCCAAACAGCCAACCATCAGGTGCTGTAACTTCTCAAGAAGCAACGAGGAAAAATCCAAGTCAAGGTAGATTTAAGTCTGGAATCCAGGATAAGAGAACTATGAAAATAGATCGCAATCGTCATGGTATCCGCAGAGAAACTACCGTAGGTCCGAAGAAAAGCAGACCTAAGAAAGTATAAAGGATTCCCCCGCTAATGGCCTTTGGTTGTGGTGGGGGAACTTATTATGTGTAAAGAATGTGGTAATTGTAGCAAAGAGCACGATAAAACAATCGATGACTCTATAGATGTAACGGAAGCGTTAGGTTTATAATGGATTTGCAGGCGGCAGAAACAGCTCACAAAAGAGATGATAAGGCGGAAGTAAAAAAGGATTGGGCATGTCCTTGTAATGGATGTGCAAAGGCGGTAAAGCAAGAGCGGAAAAGAATATTAGATGAACTTGATAAAATAGATACAGTTAAACTTAATGGATTAGGAATGAAGATCCTAGTTCAAGAAATGCTTACCGCAGGGAATAAAAAGAAATGAAAAAATATCTATTTAGATGTAAGACATGCAATACTATTATGTCCATTGAAACAGAGCTTGAAGATAGCAAAATTCATTTAGTTCCACCATGTCCATGCGGAAAGTCAAGAATGGACTGGCTGGGCTCGGATGCATACAAATACGGCGTGTAGACACGTCTACGAAATTATAGGAGAGCCTATCTGCCCAGATTGCGGTAGAGATACTCACGAGACAGATGGGGCCCTCCACGCCCGTTTATTCAAGGAGTACTACGACTCAGACGCACCTAAAGCCTACAAATGCCCCATAGAAGGCGGCACAATACGTGGCTGGTGGTCTATCTAACTATTGACCTATTCAAATATATATTATATACTACTCAATACGCTCAAAAGTGAAGCGGCAAGTGCGGCGAAAGAGAGAACATGTTCGATTATAAATCGGCAATGGAATCGGGCCATGCCTTCAATAAGATCGTCGCTATGCGACTAGAATCAGAAGGAATATCGGCGGAAGTTCCAGAGTTCTCATTTGCTCAATCAAAGGAAGAAATAAAGGACTATACTCTCAACGATAAGGATGTAATTGTCGGAGATAATGTCATTGAGGTCAAGAGTCGTAATCTTTCATTTGGCGATAACCCAGATTCATTTCCATATGATGATTTGATCATAGATACAGTTTCAGGATATGAGGCAAAAGATCCAAAGCCAATTGCCTATGTTATGGTTAGTCAGGTAACAGGTGGCATGTTTATATTTCCTACAGCCTTTGCCAAATCTTGGCGGGTGGAGAGAAAATATGACAGATATCGCAAGCATGAAGATAACTTCTATTTAGCTCCAAAGACATTTGCTAGGCCTTTTAGTCAACTAATAAATAAGTTAAAGGAAACAAATGTCTAAGTGGATGTGGTATGACTTTTTCGGACGAGAATGGCAGGGATTTTGCGCTTCCTGTCGTAAAGAGCTATTTGCGCCCACTAGGGCAGATTTTATAACCAATCGGTTATATCATACGAGAAATGAATGTGGAGGCGGATATTGAGAAACTTTCTTGATGATTCGATTGTAGAGCATAAATCAAGACCACCTTTGAGATGGATCGCAAATTGGGCGGGATCAATAGCGTCCAAGAATATGCTAGAGCTATCCTATATGGAAGATGAAGGCTTAGATAAAGGATTTAGATATAAGTATTATGGATGGCTATGGGATACATTCTGGCCAATCTACAGCAAATACGGAACCTTCTATAGGTTAAATATGGACATGTCTGGTCCTGGCTGGGATGACTATGATGAGAATGGAGTTCCATACTGGGAAAAGACTGGGACAATAGATCCAGATTATGACTATGATGAATTTCACTGGGACTATATCGATGAAGAAACTGGCGATGCCTTCAAGGTAATAAATTTCGGCGGGAAAGAATGAAATACGCCCTATTAATCCTCCTAGCTATATTCATTATCCTTAATTACTTTGCATGGTTACAACAATGAGTTATCCATTACCCAAAGATCCCCAAATTGCTGCTTACTTACAGCATCTGAAAGAGAGAGATATTAAGCAGGCTTCAGTATGTGAATATTGTAAGTCTCAGTCAACTGGAATAAATTCGGACGGGTACAGAATAATCTTCGTCTGTAATAATCACTATATACCAGATAACCCTAATGTAGTTCATAGAGTATATCCAGAAGGTATGCCAGTCAATCCAGATATGATGGATCCAAATATAGGTGGCTGGAGAATGGCTACAGCTCCTGTAGAAAATTCTCCAGAATAAGGTCCTATATCTTCTATTCCCCCCTCCTTTTTCTCCTCTCTATCAGCCTTATACGGCTTTTATAGTGGAGAATTGTGGAGTAAAGTGGAGCAAAGTGGTTATTCATTAGTAACGAAATGTTATTGTATTATATAAAGATAGTTATATGTGTAATTGAACGATATCCACAGATATGTCGTAATGTTGTGGATAACTTGTGGATAACTATATATGGCAGCATATGTTCCAGGATTTGTCAATAGCTCTCGTAAAAGGCCATTTTGGCCCACAAATACGAGATAAATTTTGACAGATTTTGGATTAAATTGGATCTATTTTGTTCTATTTATATAACATTTTGTTATATTTTCAGGGATTTTTATATATTCCTCGTAAAAGCGCATTCTTGCCCGCTATTATTTAACACAAAAGGTGCAAATCGGACATTTGTCCAACTTGCACCTATGAGGTTTATATTTATTTAGTTAGCGATATTGCGCTGTATGAGTTTCTTTATGTAACTCATTTTCTTTTTCGTGATACTTCTGAATATAACTAATTAGTTCAATTAGTCTTTGTTGTGTATATGGTGGATATGTTGTTGTTATGATATTAGCAAATAATGCTGGATGAAAGTGGTGGTCATTTAGGATTTCTTCTAATTGGTCGATGACTTTGTCTACTTTTGTCCGCCGTCTCATTGTTCCGCCTTTCTATTTTGTGAGATTATATCATGAAGGGCTGACTTGCGCCAGCCCTTGTCTGATCTATTTATTTAGTTCTTGGCTTGCTTGGTCTCAGCAGAAAACTTTACGCCATTCTTTTCCGCCTCCGACAATGCCTGCTTAGCTGCAGCTGAGAAACGGCCACGGCGGCCAACAGTAATTCCCTTTTGAGCTAGATATTCACGCTTTGTTGTCATTTTGTCTATCCTTTCATGATAGGTTTATATTTTATCAGGTATCCACGAATTTGTAAATACCCTCGTAAGAGCATATTTATGCCCCCATACTCGCAGCTTAGTCGGATATGTCCGATTTGTCCACTACGATAATATCATTAGACATGGATGGATATCCATCTTCTAACAAATCTGTTGTATCTGCTTCAAGCTCGTTATCTACATAATGAACTTGAATTGTAGAATCCGTCTCTATTTGGATCCAAGAATGTGTTGCGGCATTGGAGGCAATATCCCATGCCTCCTCCGCATTTGCCGCTTCCACATCAATATAGTATTCAATTAGTTTATCTCCGAAGACTCTGAATTTAGTCATCTAATACATTCCAATCTGGTTCATTTCGTTCATTTAGCCACCCGTCCTCATCTAGAGATACAAGGAAGTCATTCTCCCTCATCCAATCTCTGATAACCTCTTCTATGATTTCCCCGCCAAGGTCCATATTAATACCAAGACCGTCGACGTCATCCCAGAACTTGTCCCAGATTTGTTTTAGAGTTACGCCAGTTGGCACAGCCTCATCTACGTAGTCGTTAACAGCAAGGTCTTCGTATTTATTATTATCATAGATATCCTTGATAATACTGAGAGACCATGTCCAAACCAGGGACGGGAAGACAGGAATCGAATCCAATTTATCAATAACCTCAACAAGGTCCTTGAATACATCATCCCTACGTGTTTGTTCTAATAG